>Ga0315545_1000257_pt1 | contig 58481 bp, 63 predicted proteins | sample SalMarSW160210MG_FD_203096 | JGI IMG/M metagenome (GOLD analysis project Ga0315545, IMG submission 203096) | Salt marsh sediment microbial communities from the Plum Island Ecosystem LTER, Massachusetts, United States - Salt Marsh Sediment SW1602-10 ...
TACAATTGGAGTCTAAAATTGTAAATCTTATCAGGCCACTGGAAAAAGATGTAACCAAGGTAGTGCACGAAGCATTGAATCTTTGGTTAAAAGAAAGGTTAACCGTTTGTCCCATCACAAATCAATTCTGCATTAACCCGAATATACCATGCAACGATTGCATCCTAACCAAAAAATAGTTCATGGTAAAGAATAGATTTTACGCGAAGAAACAAGACGAAAACAGAAACCAGATTTCTGATCGATTAGAAATCTAAGAAGATAGCAGGAATAATATTCGTTTTCATGGTTTTTACCCTTAAAAAAGAAGCACCACAATACTACAAAACAACAAAAAACAACCAAAAGCAACAAAAAGTTACCAAATCCAAAAGCCAACACAATAACTACAACAAAACAACTACCGACTAACCACCTCCCCAACTCCAGCCTCTGCAATAATCTCTCCTTCATCCATAACCAAACAACCATTAACAAAAGTCTTCACCGCCTTACCTTTAACACGCATCCCATCAAATGGAGAATACTTAGCCTTCGACAAGAAATACGACGAATCAATCTCATGTTCTCGTTTCATATCCACCACCACAAGGTCAGCCCAATTTCCCTCCTCTAAAAATCCCCTCCTACTCAGATGAAATATCTTTGCCGGCTCTTCAGCAGTCAGCCTCACAAGCTCCGCTAATGACAAACGTCTCTCATTCACCTGACTCAAAAGAAGAGAGAGAGTTGTTTCAAGTCCAGGTACACCTGGTTTTGCTTCCCAAACAGAGTCAACATTCTTCTCCTCAAAGGTGTGGGGAGCATGATCCGAAGCTATCACATCGATGAAACCGCGCTTAAGGGCACCCCACAGAGCGGAAACATCCTCTCGTGTTCGCAAGGGAGGATCAGTGAGAGCAAAAAATCCAGAGCGTCTATACTGTTCAGAAGACAAGAGCAGATTGTGTGGAGTAACCTCACAGGTCACGGGTAAACCTGCCTTCTTTGCCATTAGAACGGCATTCAATCCCAACGCTGAGCTTAGGTGACAGAAGTGAACTTGAACGCCAGACTCCTTTACGAGCTGGATAATGTGTTGTATTGACTGCGCCTCGGCTTCCGGAGGATGAGCCTTCACATAAGCGTCCGTATCGTTCAGTCCCGCCATTTCCATTTCTTTTCTCCGATCCTCAACGATTTTACGGTCTTCAGCGTGCACCGCAACAGGAACTCCATTTGCCGCAGCCTCCCGAAACGCCGCAACCAGCAATTTGTCATCTTCAATGTCGATCCCCCCAATCCTATGTGACAGATAAACCTTGAAGCCCACCGCCCCCGCTTTAACTACTTCAGCTATTTCTTCCACTCTCTTGGGAAAAGCCGAGTTGAAAGCAACATTGATCAGCACTTGCTTTTCGGCTAGCCGCATCCGTTCTTTAAGGGAGAAAGAGTCCATGGTGACAGGTTTGTTGTTGGGCATATCAACAACCAAGGTTACACCTCCAGCTGCTGCGGCAGCTGTTCCTGTGAAGAAGTCCTCTTTGTAAGCTAGCTGCTGGTCCCGCAGATGTACATGAGGATCGATGATGCCTGGAAGCACTATGTGACCTTTCAAACTGATTTTTGTCGAGGCTGGAGGGAGGTTTGTATCCTTAGCTATTTTAACTATTTTTCCTTTATCGATTGCAATGCCTGCTTCAACAATACTTCCTCGAATAAAGATTTTGGCATCATTGAGGACTGCGTCTACTGGCAAGCATCCACCTTCAGGAACGTAAGTCCATCAACCTCTTAAACATTCGTTATACAATGGGCAGATGGATTTAATATAATTCGCTAACACAAATTGGAGATATACGCGCACAACTTTTGTCCATTATATCCTGATTGAGCAAGAGGTGTAGCCTCAATAGCCAGTTCTAGAGTTCCATCTGGCACTCTTCACAGAGATAGGTTCCTTCAACCTCATGGAGGCTGTCGGACCAGCTTCCACATTGTTCACAGTATCCTGCTAAAGGAGCGGATTCTGAGCTCTCTTCTTCCACTTTAGTTTCTCGCTCTATGCGGGCTTTCTCTTGCATGTTGTCGAGAAGCTCAGGTGTTACAGCTAAAATGTCCCTGCTGGAGATTATCCCCACGAGATTTCCTTTGTAAATGACGCCAAACCTTCGGACATTAAGTTTGCTCATTCGTCTCGCCGTTTCAGTCAGCATCTCATCTGGATCTACGGTAATCAGCGGTGTTGACATGACTTCCTTAGCGGTTAATTTGCTTGGTCGAATGTTCTTAGCTAAAACACGTCTCACAAGATCGCTTTCAGTTATGATGCCAAGAGCTTTTCCATCTTTGCTAGTTACGATTATGCAACCAATTTTATCATTGCTCATGAGTTGAGCCGTTTTGTCAATAGTGGTGTCCTCTGGGACGGTGACTGCGGGACTGGACATTACATCCTTAACTAACATTTTAGGCCTTAATTCTATTTCAGCCATGATACACCAACCTCACTATGACATGATTTGAAGGCACTATTAAATTCTTGCTGAGTTTAACGAAGGGAATGCCCCTCGCAAAATCCCTTCTATTCAACATTTTTAAAGCTTTTCCCTCTTCCAGAAATCCCTAACATTCAATCACGCGCCCACATGATTGCGCGAGCATTTACCATTCAAGTGGGCCTCTATAGTAGCTCAAAGCGGGGCATCCAACACATTTTTTATCCTGAAATGAGGGACAGTCTTTACACTGGACGCCACACGGGGTGACATCGCCTTTCTCTTTTAAGGCGTCTGCCTTCAACGGTAAGAAGGGGTAGTGTTGGACTCTTCCTATGAGATAAAACTCGGATCTACGTATTCCTTCACCGCTCCTCAACGCGCACTTTTCCATGGATTCGCTTTCAAGAGTGGCTTGATCTTCCGCCATCACTAAGGCGATGAGGTTGTAACCGCCCATAGTTGTGAAGAAGTTGATTACGCGAGGACATTTACTGTATCGATCAATGATCTTCCTCATGGCTTCTGCACTTTCTATCTCAAGCAGGATTAATGCTAGGCGCAGGTCTAGGGCATCCGTGTTTACGAGGGCTGAGATGTGGATGAGATTTTTTTTAAGCAGTTTCTCAATCCTTTTCTTTGCGCCCAGACTGGTGAAGCCAATTGCTTCCCCTAATTCTTTGTATGTTTTTCTTCCATCTGATCGGAGTTGCTTGATTAGTTTCCAGTCAATCTTATCCATTTTTAGTCATTAGTTATTTTACTAAACGAAAAGTTTATTAAATGTTTTGATTTGTAAACAGAACAAACCACAACAATTTAACGAGAGATGGATATGGAGAAACACGTTGCCACCGAGGAAAGAATTGCAGAGTTCACTGAAAAGGAGCAGAAGCTCAAAAGGAACATGAACCGCATCAAACATAAGATTGCCGTAATCAGCGGAAAGGGAGGCGTAGGCAAAAGCACAGTAGCAGCAAATCTGGCAATGGCTTTTTCATTGCACGGTTACAAGGACCGAGTTGGAATCCTAGACATCGACATACATGGACCCTGTATACCAAAACTGCTTGGCGTGAAGGGAAAGAAATGTCAGGTTTCGCCTCTAGGCGCTTTACCCGTAACTGGTCCAGAGGGAATCAAGGTGGTATCCATGGACTTCCTCCTAAAAAGTCAAGAAACTCCAGTTATCTGGCGTGGACCCTTAAAGATGCAGGTGATTAGGCAATTCCTGTCGGACTTCATGTGGGGCGAACTGGATTTTCTCTTCATCGACGTCCCTCCAGGCACTGGCGACGAGCCTCTAAGCGTTATGCAGCTAATCCCTGAAATGGACGGCACAATCATAGTCACTATACCTTCAGAGGTTTCTGAGGATGTGGTAAGGAAAGCAGTGAGTTTCTCCAGAAAGATGGGAATCCCCATTATAGGCATAATAGAGAACATGAGTGGCTTCACCTGTCCAAACTGTGGTGAGAAAATCAACATCCTCGGGGCTGGAGGAGGAAAAAGACTAGCGGAAGACTTGAATGTCCCGTTTCTAGGGCAAATTCCGATAGACCCAAAGATTTGTGAAGAGGCGGATAAGGGAGTACCCTTTGTAACGGGGCACGTGGAGTCGCCAGCTGCAAAAGCCTTCAGAGAGATTGTGAAGAAAGTGGAAGAATTTTTGGAGACTAAAAAACCGGATCAAAAATCAACCAAAGAGAAATCGGAATGAAAAGAGGGAGGGAAATGATCAAAAATGAAAATATGTGTTTCAGCGTTTTCAGGCAGTCTGGATGCTGAGGTGGATTCAAGATTTGGTAGATGTGCATACTTTGTGATTGTGGATTCTGAGACTATGGAGTTTAATGCCATTTCTAACGATTCTACTAATGCAGCGCATGGAGCGGGAATTCAAGCCGCTCAGACAGTGGCAAACATGGGTGTCGAAGTGGTTATAACAGGTAACGTTGGACCCAACGCCTTCAATGTTCTATCAGCAGCGGGAATAAAGATTGTTACTGGCGCTTCTGGCAACATTAGAGAGGCTGTTGAGAAATACAAGAAGGGGCAACTCAAAGAGGTAGGAAATCCGACTGTTGGTGGACATTTCGGAATGGGAAGAGGACGTGGCAGAGGACGATAAATTTCTGAAAGATTAAGTGAGAAGGAGGTGGGAAGGAAGTGAACGTGAGAATTGTGGTTCCGGTCTCGGATGATAAAGGTATCGATGCGCAGCTTTCTCAGCATTTTGGGAGGGCGCCTTTCTTTGCCATCATTGATTTGGATGAGGAAGGAAATGTAATAGGTCAAGGGACGATAGCTAACACGAGTGAACATTTTGGCGGTGTAGGTCTTCCACCTGACCGAATTCTACAATTGAAACCAAAAGCACTAATCACTTATGGGTTAGGCCCAAAAGCCTTACGAGTCTTCCAAAATGCGGGGGTTGCTGTGCTGAGAACTGAAGCAAACACTGTCAGAGAGGTCGTCAGAGCATACAACAACAATGAGCTACAAGAGCTAACACAGGGCTGCCATCAGGCTCATCACCAATAGAAAAGCTGTATAACAAACAGGTAATGCCTGAAAAGAAGAGGAAACAAATTGATTTTAACGGTTGCCAGCGGAAAAGGCGGAACAGGAAAGACAACTGTTGCAGTCAACATGGCGCTGTCCCTAGAAAACGTGCAACTGCTTGACTGCGATGTTGAGGAGCCGAACTCCCACATTTTATTACAACCTAAAATCAATGAAACAAAACCAGTATACACTAAGGTTCCTGTGGTTTCAGAGGAGCTATGCGATTACTGCGGAAAATGCTCCAAGTTCTGTGCTTACAACGCCCTTTTTGTGGCGCCAAAAACGGTTATGGTCTTTCCCGAATTATGTCACAATTGTGGTGGTTGTTCACTTGTATGTCCCAAGAATGCAATAACCGAAAAGGAGAGGCAGATAGGCGCCATCAAAAAGGGAGAATCGAAGGGTGTTGAGATAGTTTACGGGGAACTCAACGTGGGAGAAGCCATGGCTGTCCCGCTCATAAGGGCAGTCAAAAACCAAATGAAAAGCAACAAAAACGTGATAATAGATGCCCCACCTGGAACAGCCTGTTCTCTGGTTGCATCAGTCCACAAAACTGACTACTGCATCCTTGTGACAGAGCCAACCCCCTTTGGTTTGCACGATCTAAAGATAACCGTTCAGGTCTTGAAAGACCTTGGAGTTCCCATGGGCGTCATAATAAACCGTGCAGGACTCGGCGACAGAAAAGTCTACGAATACTGCAAAAAAGAGAACATTCCTTTGTTGTTGGAGATTCCCTTTAGCAAGAAAATCGCAGAACTCTATTCCCGCGGAGTCCCATTCGTGGAAAAGATGCCTGAATGGAAAGAAAAGTTTCTGGAAGTTCAGGATAATATAAAGAGGTGAAGATGATGGTGAAAGAGATTACAGTGTTGAGTGGAAAGGGCGGAACAGGGAAAACAAGTGTGGCTGCTTCTCTTGCGGTATTAACCAAAAGGACTGTGATGACAGACTGTGACGTAGATGCGCCAGATCTTCACCTGTTATTAAAACCTGAGGTGCTGGAGACACAGGAATTTAAAGCCTCCAGAGTTGCTGTGATAGATGAAGAGAAGTGTGTCCAATGCGGAAAATGCGAAGAGCACTGCCGATTCGACGCCATAGAGAAACTCATTATCGATCCTATTCTATGTGAGGGCTGCGGCGTCTGTGCATACATTTGCCCGGTAGCTGCAATAGAGCTGGAGAAAAGGGTTTCTGGGTACGCCTTCATCTCAAAGACCAAGTATGGTCCAATGTCACATGCCCTATTGAATCCGGGAGAGGAAAACTCGGGTAAACTTGTGAGCTTGGTGAGAAAGAATGCTAAAAAGGTCGCTGAAAAAGAAAACTGCGAACTGATCATTAATGATGGACCGCCTGGAATCGGCTGTCCTGTAATAGCTTCTGTGGGTGGAGTTGACATGGGCTTAATAGTTGTGGAGCCAACATTGTCGGGCATCCATGATATGGAGCGTGCCTTAGGTTTGCTCAGTCACTTCAAGATTCCTTCCCTTGTTTGTGTAAACAAGTATGATTTAAACGAAGAAAACACGTCCAGAATAGTCGAGTTTTGTGGGTCCAACGGCGTCGAGGTTGTTGGAAAAATACCTTTTGACCAGATTGTTACGGAATCCATGGTTGCAGGAAAACCCATAGTAGAATATTCGCCGGAAAGCAGGGTCTCGAAGGCTATTGCAGAGCTGTGGAAACAAACCTTAAAACATGTATAGAAACAATTTGCTGCAAAACAGCGCTGTGCTCATCTAGCGTCTACACTGTGTCTAGCTCGTAGCTCCAGAGTTTCTTGGAACAGCCTCTTCACAGCAACTATACTCTATTTTTGTGTTTTTGTTGGAGAGAGAACAAGCTGTTCTTTGGTTATGTTAACCTCTGTGATTGTGTGATTCTTGAACTCCATTGACTTTCCCAGAATATCTTTGACAACCACATTGTTTTCAATCGCTTTTGCATAGATCACATTTTCAAACGCTACTTCTTTTTCTACGATTACCTTAAGCTCACACATTTCTACTCTACACCAAAATATCACTCGCTCATGCTTATATTTTGTTGGCACTCACATCTGAGAAGTTTTTTCCGTATGTCAAAAGGTTAAGCCACTGGCACGAAACGTCTACAGGCAAGTTTAATGTTTAATCTGATCTTTTTCAATCTTCTTTAGATTTTCAATTCGATTTCGCAAGTCTTTTCTCTGCTCAAAAAGTTCAAGCAGCTCATTTAAGTTGTCAGAGATCATTCCTAGAAGATGATCTGCCTCCTCGCCCTCTTCTTCTTTTTCGCGAAGCAAATTGGCTTTCTTAACAAGTTCGTTTAGGATACAGATTATTTTCCCTTGCAGAATCGCTAAGCTTTTCACAGTCATGTGCAATTTCAAGTCGACAGAATCATTTTTCGTTGGCATCTAAAATCAATAATAACTATCTATTTCTCTTCTTAAGTTAGTTTCGTGAGTGCACAAATAAAGAAGCACTCTTTTTCTTTTTTAAGGTACCAAAGAAATACAGGATTGAAGGTGTTTTTTCTCTTCGTAGATGTCAATTTTCGTATGGTAAATCAAAAGAAGGAGTGAACAGTAAAACTTCTTTGAAAGGTGAAGAGCAACGGATTTGAAGGAAATGGAAACAGTAGCTTTTGGGCCTGTCCCTTCAAGGAGATTAGGTCGAAGCTTGGGAATAAATAATATTCCACCAAAATTTTGTTCATATTCTTGTGTTTACTGTCAAGTGGGCAAAACCAGAGACTTGACGAGGGCAAGGAGATCATTCTATAAGCCAGAAGACATTTTCGAACAGGTCAAAACCAAAGTTAACGAAACAATCCGAAGAAATGAGCCGGTTGATTACCTCACTTTTGTTGCAGATGGAGAACCAACTTTGGATATTAATTTGGGCAAGGAGATTTCTCTTCTGAAGCAGCTTGGAATTCCAATAGCGGTCATAACTAATTCTTCCTTACTTTGGGAGAACGACACAAAAGAAGATTTACTGGAAGCAGATTTCGTTTCTTTCAAGGTTGACACTGTCAACGAAAAACTATGGAAGAAAATAAACAGACCACACAAAGACTTGAAGTTAAACACCATTTTGGAGGGCATAAGCGATTTTGCAGATGAGTTTAGGGGCACAATTGTCAGCGAAACAATGCTTATTGATGGCATAGATTATGGTGACGAGTTTGAAAAGACTGCGGAATTCCTGAAACACCTGAAAAGGCTTGATAAGGCATACCTAGCCATTCCAACAAGACCGCCAACAGAAAGCTGGGTCACACCCGCCAAAGAAGAAACGTTAAATGATGCTTTTCAGGTCTTTTCCGAAAAGTTGGGCGCCAACAAGTTGGAATATCTGATTGGCTACGAGGGTAACGCCTTCAGTTTCACAGGGAGAGTTGAAGAGGATTTGCTGAGCATAACTTCGGTGCATCCCATGCGAGAAGAGGCGGTTAAGGAGTTTTTGAAGAAGACAGATACAGGCTGGTCGATTATTGAGAAGCTTTTGCTGGAGGACAAACTTGTGGAGCTTGAATATTCAGGGAAATTATACTATATGCGGAAGTTACCGAGCAGAAATTTTGTTTACTGAGTGACTGTGAGGGGTCTTCCTTCAGTTAGGGCTTGGGCAACCTTTCTTCTTGCGCTTTGAAGAAGTCTCCAGATTGTTCCTCTTGAGATGCCCATTTTTGTGCCTGCCTGTTCCTGGGATAAGCCTTCAAGGTCCACCAGTCTTAGGGCTTCGAGTTCTGCTGGTTCGATCAGAATGGGGTTGGCGGTTGTTTTTGGTTCTGGGATGAATTGTTCTACCTTTGAGGGGTTTGGTATGAAGACTGGTTTGGGGAATCTTCCTCTTCTTCCTTGTCTGCATCGTCTTCGTGACATTGTGATCAGCTAATTTGTTGTGTTTTAGTTCTTATATGTTAATTTAGTGGTTCCGTAACTCTTATATATTTCTGTGCATATTCTAATAAATATAAATCGTGCATAAACACAAAAATAGAGGTGAAAGAACCATGCCAAGAGGAGATAGAACAGGACCCTGGGGCGCCGGACCCATGACAGGAAGAGCAGCCGGATACTGCGCAGGTTACTCCGTTCCCGGCTTCATGAACCCAACAGGTGGATACGGAAGAGGATTTGGCAGAGGACGTGGCAGAGGCTACGGCAGAGGCTGGGGAAGAGGATTTGGCAGAGGTGGATACGTGTACCCACCACCCGCAGTAGGTCAACCTGCTTACCCACAGGCATATCCGCCAGTAGCACAACCGCAGTCTCCAAAGCAAGAAGTTGCAGCCTTAGAAAACTATCAGAAACAGTTAGAAGCAGAGAAAGCAGACCTTGAAGAAGAGATGGGCGGCGTTAAAGCTAGAATCGAAGAGCTGAAAGCAAAACCCAAGTAAAGAAACAGCAAGCAGGATCGTGAATGCGATGCCCTTTAGAAAACCTTGGAATCAGGGGGAGGTGAAATTTTTTGGGAAAGCTCAGGATAGCCGTTGCAACGAATGAAAAGAATGGGTTAGGAGACGTTGTGTCAAACGTTTTTGGTAGAGCCAAAACGTTCACTATAGTGGACGCTGAAGATGAAAGGATAACAGGCGTAACCATACTGGAGAACTCTGCAGCATCATATCACCATGGAGCTGGACCCATCGCAGTTAAAATGCTGGTGGACGAAGGCGTTGAAGTGGTACTTGCTAATGAATTAGGTATTGGTGCATCTGAGCTGTTAAAGCAGCATAACATAACCATTATACCAGTCAAACCAGGCACAAACGTTGCAGAGGCTACTAAAAAAGCACTGCGTACACACAAATAGAAAGAGATGTCAAATGAGACAAAAGAACAAAGAAAACATCTTAAATAAAAACTTAGAGATCGCCTGAAGAACAGCATAGAAAACTGAAAAGTCTTGTAGGGCATGCACCAAACTAGCTCGGCTCACCCAGCTGTGTACCGTATTAATTGATTTAGTGTGATCGTATATACGTTTATAAGCGACACCCAGAAACGTTTGCATAGCTGAGGGTACATGATGAAAAGATCGGAGATCCTCGGTGTCACAGAACGTGTTCTGGAAAAAGCCGGATTCCGCTTGTCACAAAGATGTTACTCCAGACCATGCTGCTTTGACCTAGCAGCTCAGGGAGAAAAAAAACTCATTTTCTTGAGGATTCAAACCAACATCGGAAATACGTGCCTCAATGATGCGGCAGAGCTTCAGAAGATCTCAGGATGCTTTTCTGCAATACCTCTTATTGTCGGCGAAAAGACGCGAAGAAAACCTCTCGAGGATGATACTGTCTACACTAGGTACGATGTCTGCGCCATAAACGCAAAAACTCTGGAAGACATATTCATCAGGGGAGTGAATCCTTTGGTTGAAGCTGGACCTGGAGGCTACTACATAAAACTTGACGGGACCCTTATCAGGAAACGGAGGCAAGAACTGGGGCTTTCTGTTGGAAAGTTAGCTGAGATGGTTGGAATCTCTAGGAGAACCCTCTACGGTTATGAGAATGAAATGGCTAAAGCCTCAGTCCCCGCAGCCTACAAGCTTGAGTGGATTCTGGGAGCCCCGGTGGTGCAAACCACAGACATGTTTCAAGGTCCCGAACGGATGTGTTTCTTAGTCAAAGCCCGACGCATAATCGCTAAACATCGTCTTTTAAAGGCAGTTTTTAGAAAGTTTTCACAATTCGATTTTAAGGTTACTTCCACAGGAAGAGCGCCCTTTGACTTTATTGCTAGATGTCCAGAAAAGGGGTTGAAAATAATTGGGGGCGTTGCTGACGCGGGGGAGAGGAACTTGGATCAGCGGATAAGAGAGGTTAAAAGTCTTGGCGAGGTTATCGGCGCTCATGCGGTTTTCATAAGCTACGGAGAAAGAAGCCAAGATGAAAGAGTTCCTTTGATCTGCTACAAGGTTTTTAACAAGATGAAGTGTCCAGAAGAACTTTTCGCGCAGCTTAACTAGCTTTGATTCTCATAAAACAGTTTGAAACAAGTTTTACTGCAGCTTTTTCTGTCTCGAGTCTGCTTCGTTCTTGACTCTTTTCGCCGTTTTCCACGATTTTCTTACGAAATCTGGGTAGTCGCCAAACTTTCTGATCCAGTCTTCCAAGAATTTTATTGTGTTGGGGTCGCTTGGGTAGCCGCAGCCTATGTTGCCGTGTTTCTTCTGTAGCTGGGAAATCACCCTGTCCCGTTCCACCTTGGCTATGATAGAGGCTGCGGATACAATGGGGTAGTTTGCGTCTGCCTTGTGTTCGCATACTATTTTGGGGCTAAACGAGAGGTTTTCTGCGATGTGTTCTGCAAATCGGTCTGGCAGAATGTCCGATGCGTCCACATAGACTATGTCTGGCTTAAGAACTGTTATCACTTTAGCCATTGCCTGAGCTTCGAGACGATTCAGTTTGTGAAGCCTTCTTTTGCTTTCAACGACACGATCAATCTCAGCTGGAGACAGCCATACAATGTAACAGTTCAGAGCCGCCTTTCTTATTTGTGAGGCAAGTTTTTCGCGTCTCTGCGGAGAAAGGAGTTTAGAATCTTTCACGCCAAGCTCCACCAGTTTAGGCAAATCGTTCTCGTCGATAGAGACGCCTGCTATAACTAAAGGACCAATAACAGGTCCGCGACCAGCTTCGTCAACTCCAGCAATCAGCATACCAGAAACCTTCGTTTTTGATTTATTTAAAATAGCACTACTCCATAGTCTTTGTGGGAGAGCCCATGTCATACCTGATTGTTTTGATGACAGCCAGTAACAGGGGAGAAGCCGTGAAGATAGTTCGCACACTGCTGGAGGAGCGGCTGATCGCCTGCGGCAACATCCTAGACCCTGTTTCTTCTTTCTTCTGGTGGAGAGGAAAGATAGAGGAGGAAAAGGAGGTGCTGGTGATCATGAAGTCCAGTGAGAAGCTGTTCAAGAAGCTGTCGAAGAGAGTGACGGAGCTTCACAGCTATGATGTGCCGGAGATTCTGGCGATTCCCATAGTGGATGGTTCATCATCTTATTTAGAGTGGCTGAAGGGTTGCCTTGAAGCGGTGAAGTGAAGATGGCTAAGAAGCCGATGAAACGGGCTGAACGGCTGGAGGTCGTCTACGATGAGAGACGGTGGAAACTTTTGAAGCAGTTGCGGACAAAAACAGTTCAGTTAATGGAGACGCTGGACAAGTGCCATCTTCGTTCCATCGTTCATGGAAGCATCGCCCGCGGAGACGTTTCAGAAACAAGCGACATCGATGTGTTCCTGCCATCTCCACCCTCCTCTTTTGTTATAGAAACTTCTCTTGAGCGGTCTGGTTTTCGGGTTTATCAGCGGACAATTATTCAGGCTACGCCCCTCTATGCCTTGAAGGGATACATTGGATTGGACTCGCAGGCTAGTCTGTCGTTTCCTTTGGTTAAGCTCCGTCCCGTCGAGAAAGACTTCTACAGGTTTGGAGGCGAAGCGAACCTTTCCACTCTCCGAGAGGATAAACGAGTTCGGGGGGTGGACAAGCGGCTTATGCTTATCGAACCCACAGCAGAAGGTCACATAGAAAGTGCGGTTGTGGGTCGAGAAGAAGAGGTTGCCAACCTTTTAGGCGTCTCCCTCAACACGGTGTTGGATCGTGTTCATGCACTTCTACGCCGTGATGAGGTGGGAAGAACAGGAGTCTTTATCGAAAGAGAACTGGCTCCCGACGAAACGTTTGAGCAGGCTATGAAGAAACTTGCGGATCAGAACCCTGCCGTTCGCAGACGAATCAAATTCTACCAAAAATAAACCCAAACCCCCAAAAACACAAACAACCAAAAAATTCAAATCTCCAAGATAAAAAATGGATTCAACTTCCCATCTTATTCTCCACTCGCTACAATCAATTTGGAAAGGAGATGTATAGTCAGGCATAAACCAAATTTCATCACTAAACCTTGTTACTTCAACCCAATTATCTGAAGAAGCAAAAATAACATATGGCACACTACATCAAAACAAAAAGAAGCATAATCGAAAGAAACAACCTAGGTGACATCAAACCGCCTCTGATTCTTCAGTTTATGTCTGTAAACAACTATCACAGCTACCAATGCAACTAGAGTAATCAGTAGGGGTGCCCATGAGGGAAACTCTGGAATAATAGTTGGTTCCATTAACGGGTAGTTGTCTTGGTTGTTTTCGTCAATGATGTAAGGTGTGTCTCCTATGTCGTCCGCGTTTGCATCTATGCCGTTGTAGTCGCTCCAGTAGTTGCCTGTTGAACCGTTATCCCAGAAGTTTGCCTCATTTATTTCATAACGAAAAGTTGTTGGAAAAATATTTTCAAAAAAGGTGTTTGAGGTGCTGTCCAGAAGTTCAACCCTAGCAATGTTGTTCTTTGCTATTATGTTGTTGTTTGACTGATTCATATATACGTGAATCTTTGCGACATTGGTTTCGGCTATTGTGTTGAAATCGCTTTCATAAAACTCGAATGATGTAGCTGTTACATTTTGGATAACGCAATGAGAGCTGTATTTAATTGAAATTATCTCATTATTAAAGCCAATTATTTTTAGGTCTTTTACCGTCACATTAGTTACGCCTTCAAGGCTTAATCCATTGTTAAAATATGCTAACCAATTCGGATTACTGCCATCTATGACGTGTCCTGCCCCATCAAACACGATGTTGCTGCATTGAATCTTTACTGCATATTGACTAGTGAGGTTATACATTAAAGTGTATATGCTTCCATTTTGAGTTATTAACTCTGATACGCCATTTGGTGTATTGAACTTCACGTCAGGCTCTATGCTCCCGTCCCTTTTAATTATAATATATGGTAAAACATTGGGATTCGCCATTACCAAATTAACGAAGTTAGTCCCCGCCACAACTAACGTTGATAATAAGACAAAAAGCAGCAGCGAATAACATTTGCGCATTATTTCTCAACATGTTTTTTCATGAAGATAACATAAAAGGATTCTTGTCAAGAAACCTTGACGCAAGTATCGTATGGTTAGTCAAGAAAATTTGACCAACCAATAATTGTGTGTGAGTTTTTTAGTTTATAGTATTTCGTTTTTCGTTTTGTGTGAAGGTAGGAAGATAGAGATAGGAAGAGGTAGAAGTAGTAAGAGAGAAGGGGGAAAAAGGTTAAAATTTAACCCCAAACCCAAAAAAAGTAAGGGGAAAAATTGGACACGGGAGATATACCATTTTACTGCAGATTTTTTCAATATGATGATAGCGAAGAGACGTAGATTTCGTAGTGGTCAATATCTAAGCTGGAAGGTGAGAGGTAGAAGACTACCTGTTTGCTTTGTCCCGCTCCCAATAGGAACGGAAGCCCTCCAACTGCCGTTTGAGAACTAGCCCAAACATTCTTTTTTACTGAAGCTTCAATGACGCTGCCGTTCTGACTGTAGAGCCTTACAGCCAAATTGATGGATGAGAAATAGTTGCCAGTTCTATTGCCAACAGCCTCGCCAAGGTCTGCAGGCGTGTAATCGCTCCTAATCGTGACTCCAATTATCAAGACTGGATTTTGCGCGTACGTTCCTATCTGATACTCATAAAGTCCAGCTGCAAGTCCTCCAGCATCGAAAGTCCAGCCCCACCTTGACAGCACAATAGACCTGTTTTGTGTAAGCTCGAGTATTCCTCTGGAAGAAGTACTACTGCCCCTGACTTTAAACAAGTCAGTTGTGAACTCCATTGTGGGAAGATAGTGGTAACCTGCGGCTGTGGAGATCAGGAAGACCTTCGTGGTCTTCTCTTCGCCGTTTTGGTCTGGAAGCGTTTTTAGATATCTGGACGCGTTTGGCAATTTCAGGTTTGTTCTCGATTCTGCAAGGTGCAATGCTGTATCTAGCCAAGTGATCATGGTGTCGCGGTCAACTGTTGCGCTGTCGCGTTGGTTTATTTCACTCTGCAGAGACAACATTTCACTCTTTAGAGACAACACGTTGCAGTACTGAACCGTTGCGAATACTGTGCTTATTATCAAAAGCAGAGATAGGACTCCCAAAAGAATAGATGTCTTTCTCATCTATTTCACCTACAGTAGACATTGACATTTGAATAGTATTTAGCTCTCCCTAGAGAACACCCTTGTTCTCAGAGAAGAACACTCGAGTTCGCTCACTAATCATCCCCTCGACTGCTTCCTGCTTTTATTTTTCCCATGCCCTTCATCCCACCTTAACGTATTCAGCAGCACCTCTCCGGTTTCCAACATCAAAATCGTCGTCGGGACTAAAATTTAACCCCAAACCCAAATATCAACTTCCACGACGACGACTGTACTGACTGACACAACCACCACTACTATGCTGACTGACAGTACTGACAGTCACAAAACACAAAAGCAAAAAGAATAGTTAGGGAAGAGATTGAACTAGCCTTACACAGTGCTTAAATATTTAGCAATGCAACGCATCAAAGAGAGTTCAACCCTCAGAATATCCAATAAACAAAAAAAGCCATTTCCCAGAATTGTCTATCGCCAAGGGAAGGAGAATATTGATTGCTCAATTCATAGAATATCGCAAAGTCGTCAAGAGGATTTCTCACGAATTATGGGTTGGAACTGATTTGGTAATGCATAAATATTAAATATGTTTTCAAGAATACCATTCGTCAGGTGGGGAGAATTTCATTATCTGAAAAACTTGAGGACTATAATGAGACTGTTCAGGTTCTGCAAAGACTCAAAGTAAATGAACTAAAAGAATTAGCTAATAATAACAAAATAAAGTTAGAGAAAACAGGTTGGTTGAGTGGAACACAACCAGTATCTTCTAAAGATGACATTATCGATGTACTTGCTAATTCAAAATTTAGAGAAAAAGACTTAGTGGAATTATTGGGGTTAAAAAGACTTTTAAATAATGAACTTCTCAATTTAATGAATTCAAAGCAATTGCGCGCTTTAGCAAAAGAATGTGGTGTGCCGCTTCAACTAGAATCGTTATTCGGTACAAGGACAGCGACAAGCAAGAAAGACATGGTCGAAGTACTTGGGTCTCTAAATAGTTCTCGAATAAGGAAATACGCTGAAGAAATTAGTTTGATTGGTAAAACAAGAAAACAAAAAGTCAACAAAAACGAAAAGAAACCATCTAAAGAAGTAAAAACTAAAGTAGCAAAACCAAAGAAATTGAGTAAAACTGCTGTTGAACGAAAAATTTTGAGGGAACTAAGGAGCTTTAAACCAGTCCCCCGAGGAAAATTCAAAGAAAAGAATTTTGAAAATCAATTACTCATTTGGTTAACCGCCCGTGGATTTGAAAATGTTGATTACCAAGTTCAATGTAAACAAGGCAGAGTTGACATCGTAATTGATCGAAAATATGCAATAGAACTGAAGCTAGTTTCCTCTCCATCAGCCTTGACTTCATTGATTGGACAAGTCTTTTCGTATGCGAAGGAGTATGAGAAAGTATTCTTGATAATCTATGACGTTAAAGGTTCGATTAGACCTGCAAACATTGAGGAGTTAAAAACAAACTTTCAGACAATGAATGCTTTGAATATTGAAGTAATTGAAAAACCTTGAGCGGGGTCATTCATTATTAGTAGGTCAGAGGGGGGTGAAAGATAATTCCTGCGCCAAGAGTAAAAAAAGGCAAATGGTCTAAAGAAAGAGAACGAAACAAAGATGGTTCATGGAGAAAAAAACGTTCAGATGCTGGAAAAAAACGATAAAGTTACCTCCTTCAATTCTTCTACCCTCAAAATTAAAACGCGCTTACGCTAAAGTCTTTGAGCGCAGTAGGTGAAGGATTATTGACTTATCCAAGAACGATATCAAGTACCTTATTCCAAGATTGGACGTAAAACTTATCGTATAACGTACCAACTTTGGTGTCTCGTCTCATTGCAAGTTTTTGAAGAACTTCTTCGCCTCTAGAACAGTTGACGACCAACGCATCTCTCCTTTTGTGAGGTTTTATGCCTCGATTTGTCAATCTCAACAACTCCACACCCCATTTCATTTACAATAAATAAAAGCTTTTTTCATATTATGTATAGTTTTATAGTAAAACCTCAAGAATTTAAAATGTTTTAGCCCGAGGAGAACGTTATTGGGAAACCTAAAAAACTAAGAGACTATCAAACAAAGAAATTAGAGAACTAGAAAGAATGGCAAAGATTGAATCTGCAAAAAGAAAAGGAATTTTTGCGCGCGCATCTAGCTAAGATTGGCTAATCTTGGATTCCACTCTTTTCTTTCGTTCCTCAAAAACTTAGCCAACAAAAGAGACCCTTCGTTAATCAATGTCTCAAAGTGTTTGTTTTTTGCCGTGCCTTATTCTCGGAATCTCAACCTTACGCTTAAAGAGATTATTTAATCCATCGGCTAAGCTGTCGGTTTCAAATTTACATAAATGAATCCTCTTTCCCATCTTAAGCCTCATCATAAAATCCGGTTGTTCCTTGTTGAAAAACAGGGTTTCACATTTTTTTGTTAACACTGAATCATGCAGGCAGACCCTATTAGGCTCCTAATAACAGATGATTGTTGAAAAATAGCTTTTTTCTGAAATTCAGCAGCATAACACAAGATTTCCGTCGAATGTTCACACAATCATTAGTATATTCAGAGGAGCCCCCCTCTTGATGCTTTCATATTAGGAGACTAATAGAGGTACATTGTTGAAAACAGTATTTTTTCAGAAAACCCAAGCAACAACAAAAACTGTTTTTTGGCTTTCAATCAAGTTAGGGTAGTGGGAAACGGAGAAGGGCGGCAACTCCGCCTAGGGAGAGCAGGTTTGTTCCTGCTTCATGCTCGGTGCTGAGGACCATGATTGTTCCACCTGTCTCTTCAACTTTTTTCATGATCTTTTCTAACTCTATTCTCTTCTCCTCTGTGGTCTCCCTTAAGGTTGAATCTGCAACTAGAAGCTTTTCAACCGCGCCATAATTAGCTGCCTTTTCAACCTCAACTACTCCGTAGGTTACGTCTTGTTTACCTTTTCCGATTCTCGCCAAGAATTCTTCCATGGCATTCATTTCGTCAACTACTCTCATATGTTGTAGCACGTTAGAAAGGATGCCTGAACGAAGCGATTCTTGTATTCCAGATAAGCCGGCACTGTTTACCCCTTTTACGGCAACAACTGATGCAGCAACATCATTAGCCTCCTTTTTTATGTAATCAACGAAATCGTCCTTGATGAATCCGGGTCCAAGGACAACTATCGGACTATTAAGAGGAGCCCACGCTTCCCGCAGAGACTTAAGTGCATCCTTGAAAAACAGCTGTTTTGCTTTCTCTCTTTTTTCTGCCTCCAACTTCCCCGGAAGCTTGGTTCTCACTCCCATTTTCGGTTCAATACCGTATTGGCGCAAAATAGCCACACAATATTCTTCGTCGTCCATCGAAATTATGGTGAGGGGCGCAGCTGTGATTCTGCTTGCCCGTTTTAGCCTGTCGAGCTGATGTTTCAGCCATTGCTTTTTGATGATGGTTACGGGTTTGTTGACGGTGATGTCTATTGTGTGTCGGGAACCTTTTATGCTCAATTTTTCGGGTGCTTCGCATACGATGCCGTTTATTCTCAGGCGGTTGAGCACTCTGTCCCAATACATTTTTTCAACTTGCACGCCCAGATTGACGGGAACTCTTTTTGCCTTTGTTGGTCGTGCATACTGATCATCGGGTTTCACTTGTCTGGTGGTGCGGGCGTGAACCTCATCTCTTTTGAGGATTATGTTGTAGAGGTGCCACAGGTCGTCTAGACTCTCTGGCATAACCTTAGCGAAGCCCTTCTTGTGGTCTATTCTGAAAATCTTCAAAACAATCTATCCTTTCCACATTGGCACAGTGTAATATGTGCTTGCTAGAACCGTTAAAAGCGTATTGGGAGGATGACATCTGCTTCTGGACAAGCTAACAAAACTAAATTTGAGGAGGCGCTGTGCCTCCATAACGTCTGTTTACTATGCTTGGATTTCTTCGAAGGTTATCAGTTTTACTTTTAGTGGCTGTTTCATTGCTTTTGAAATTCGGGCAGCTACAAGGTAGTTGATGTTTCTTTCTTCAGCGATATCCACAAGTCTCTGAGTTATTACGCCGTCGAAGACCACAGTGTCTATATCTTTTGTTTGTTGAAGTTTCTCTGCAATTTCTCTTACCGGCATCTGATCCACCTTGTTCATCTCTTTGTCAAGGAGCACAGCCTCTAACGTTCCACTCAACTCTTTTGCGGTGTCAACGATTTGTTTGGGAACCAGCTTTTTCCGTCGCTCCTTCTTCACTTTGACCTTTTCGATAGGAACTTTGTTTTTCAGGGCTTTCTCGATTTCGTTGAAGGTCAGGTCTTCTACTTCTTTGCCTCGGGGTGCTCTCGCAACATACTTGACAGTGGTTACTTGCTGAAGCTCTTTGAGAATAAGGTCTCCGCCTCGGTCGCCATCTAGAAATGCGGTTGTTTCTCTTTCTTTGCATAGTTTGATTATGCTTTGCGGGATTTTGGCGCCTTCGACAGCGATGGTGTTCTGTATTCCAGCTCTTAGCAGGTTGATTACGTCTGCTCGTCCCTCAACTACGATTATTTCCTTTGCACTGTTGATTTCTGGTCCTGCAGTTAATCCTTCGGGTCCATATTTTTCGACTCTTGCCAGCCTCAACATCTCTGAGACTTCTCTGAAAATTTCGTCTGTGCCGGGCATGGTTTCGACGGTCCATTTCCGAAGAACGTCTTTGGCTCGATTTATGATGATCCGCCGTCTAGCGTCCCGTATGTCCTCTATTTTGTTCAAAATAACTGATGCTTTGCATGGTCCTACGCGGTTTATGCTTTCGATGCTGGCTGCGATAATGGCTGTGGACACTCTGTCCAAGCTTGTGGGTATGTTTATTTTGCCAGTAGTTTTGTCTTGTTTTGATTCTAAACTAATTTCTATTCTTCCGATTCTACCCGATTTTTGGAGTTCTCGGAGGTCAAGTTCGGGTCCAAACAATCCTTCTGTTTGTCCAAAAAGTGCCCCGATTACATCCGGTTTTTCAACTACTCCCTCCACTTCGAATCGGGCGCGTATAACATACTTTATCGTAAAAGTTTGTGCTGATTTCGTTTCTATTCACCTCAATCATGATTTTGTCCCCATGAAAACTGAGACGATTCTGTTTAAACTCTTCAGTGTCTATTATACTTTACGACTTGCCGGTCCTATTCTTCAAAGTTTCAAGATAAGCCGCCAAACCCTCAATGTCTTTTACATCCCGCCCGACCAAGCCTAAAAGCATCTTCCAGAATAGAAGATTAGGAGTTATTTTCATCCCCTCTAGGCGACGAGCCATGCGGCGAGTCCATTCTTTGCCGCGCCGGTCAAAGTCGAACAGAAGGATGACTTCACTTCTTTCTTTTTTCTCTATTTCGCCGAGAACATCGAGGAAGGATTTTCCTGAAGTTTTCGCCAAGATTATGTCGCCAGTTATCCCCAGCTTGTGGAGAGATTGGATGTCCTTTTTTCCCTCCACAACGATCGGAGTGCCTTTTGCGGATTGCTTTGCAAGTCTCTCCAAGAGCTTTTGGATTTTCTCTAGTCGTTTCTCTGTTTTCGTTGACAACTCTTCTACCTAGTTATCTCTATCTTCAACATCTTTTCTAGCGTCTGGGGATGTCTCCGGAAATGTTCGCGGACAGGCTTCAGGATTTCAACCAGAGCTTCTGTGACGCCATTCTTCAGGTCTAACGGATGTATTTTGCCTTCGCTGTAGACATTTACAAGGCTCTCGAAGCTCTCAAAAGTTTCTGGCCCACCATATTTGGCTGGGCGCGGTATCTCCAAACCGTCCTTTTCGGGGAAAATTATGAGTCTAGCTAATTCAAGTAGAGGATTATTTTTCGCTACTTTGGGGGGACAGAAGGCATTTTTTATTTTTTGGGCAATTTCTTCTGGAGAGTCGTGAACGAGGATGCTGCTTTGCGGGATGCTTTTTGACATTTTGGAGCTGATCTCCAAATTCAAGTCTGAGTTTTCGTCAAACTTTTTTTCTGTGGTCTCGGGTCCTTGGAGCCCAATAAGCAGAGGAGTGTGAATACATGAAGGCTTTTTCCACTTGAGCTTCTCCGCTGCGTCTCTTGCCAGCATATGAGCTTTCCTCTGGTCTATACCAGAACAGGCTACATCAAGGTCCATCTCGAAGATGTCTGCGGCTTGCATGCACGGATAGAATACCCATGCTGTTTCGATGTCGGTCATGCTTGTTTCGCGACCCATAACTGGCAGGGCGCGCCATGTTCTTTTCACTGAGACGCTTTTGGCTATGCGGATGACTTTTTCCCAGTAATCAACTTTTTCTGTTATGTCTGATGCCCAGCGGAACTCCACCTTGTCGGGTGTTAATCCTAGGGCTGTGAAGATTTGTTTCAGGTATTCTCCGCATGTGCGGATGTTTTCCATGTCTCCGCCTAGTTTGTTGTTTATCCATGAGTGCCAGTCGGCTAGGAAGATTGTGAACTTGAAGCCGGCGTTTACCATGTCTCTGATTTTTGCTGAGCAGACCAGCCCTATGCCGATGTGTAGTAGTCCAGAGCACTCGAAGCCCCAGTAGGCTTTGGGGCTATCGTTCGTCTCTAGTAATGTGCGGATTTCTTCTGGAGTCACAACCTCTGCAGTGTTTCTTGTTGTGAGTTCGATTCTTTTTTGCAGGTCCAAGTGAGTTGCCTCTTATCTTCTCATTTTGTTCTATTAACTTAAAAGTTGTTGTAGTGGGTGCTTCAGTGTTCAAGGGAAAAGGCTTGCGTTAACTGTTTTACTGGGTGTCTTCGTCGTCGAAAAGGAAGAGGTCGTTTATGGTTGTTTTTAGAGCTTTGGCGACTTCATGTGCCAGTTTCAGGGATGGGTTGTATTTTCCTTTCTCCATGTAAAGTATGGTTTCTCTTCTCACTCCAACCTTCTTTGCCAAGTCCTCTTGTGTTAGGTCGTGTCTTGCTCTTAGTTCCTTGATTCTTGTTCTCATCACAAGTCGCCTTTTTTGTTGAAGTACCACTGCAAAACAAGAAATGATACACTGAACACGAGGATTGACGCGTTCAGAGCGGGCATCGCGTCAAGGTCAGGAAATCCGAAGAATTCCCCGCCGACAAGAAGGGTTATGAGAACTGCAATCATAAAATACAAGCCGATATACATGGAATAGAATGCTGCTTTTCCATTGATTCTTTGGGTTCTCTCGTCTGTTCGGGGAAAACCTGATTTCCGTTCCCGACGAGTTCTCCAAATGGTGACGATGCCGATGATTCCCGCTAGGAACGCTACTAGAACCATTATAACGGGCCATATGAAGTCAGTCATCTTACTTTTCCTCCTTTTTGTTTCCTAGCAACGATGTTTTGTTGGCGGTGGTTATTACGCCGATTCCGATTATGCCCACAACCGTTGCAACGCCTGTATGATTTACTCCCACGATTGGTTCTCCGAAAGCCATCAAAAAGGCGCCTATCAGACAGGTTGCTACTCCTAATATGCGGATGATGTTTCTCCAGTTTTTCATTGTTTTTCCTCCGTTGTTTATTTATCACATTTTATTATGTATTTCTAACTTCATGTTAGATATAGTTAACATCTGATATTTAAGTTTAACGGTAAATCATACACAACAAAATTCGGCATATTCTAATGCTTCTTTATGGAATTTTCTGAAAAAGGCTGTTTTCAACATAGCACTGTTATTAGGCGCCTAATAGTTTTCTGATTCAGGTTTGTTGGTGCTAACGTAGATGGGAATATGAATTGTAGGATTAGTTTTAGAGATGTACCCAAAAACTAATTGTTGGCTTGACCCTTAGCATAATTATATGGGGGAAAGAAGGGCAGCTTTCATTTCATTGCATTTTTGTTTTTGTCTGCCCGTTTTTGCTTCAGCCATGGTTTTGCAGCATCTGAAATTTGGGCTGATGTGGCAAGATTTGCTGGAGGAATATATGAACGCGCGCAAAAAGAAGGCGATGGTGAATGTTCCGTTTAAGTTCAACTTTCAATCACAAAGCTTAATAATATTATTAGTTATAACTATGGGGCGCGGAGGATTTTGGAGAAATTGCCTGAAGAAGAAATCACAGACGAAGAGGCTATCACACACTTCAAGAAGAGGGTGCTGGAGAAGCTAACGATGGAGGAGGCAGAAGAGCTTACGGTAGTGACCGAAACAGCCGTCTACCCATTTAAGGATGTTCTTGCACACATGGAAGCTAAAGACGACATAGGCAAACAAGAAATCAAAATCGAAAAGGAGTACATGCGAGAGCTCCGGCTGAAGGAGGGGAAGTAGCCTTGGCGATAACGCGCGTGGTTGTCCAACGCCCAGAGTGGACGGACCCCGCTTGCCATTTTGGTCAATACTGGATGAAAGTGTACGTAACGGACCCTTTCAGAAAAGCCACATGCGAAGTGATTGACCTCTTTGGGGACCAGGCCACTCGAGCGGAGGTCCTCAAAGCCTGCAAGCATTCCAATTTCGTTTACTTCAGCGGTCTAGGACATGGAAATCCAACTACATTCACTGGACAGAGAAAGGAGCCAATCTTCTGGAAAGGAGATAAAGAGACATGTTCCATTAGCGATGGTCACCACTTCAACTTCTTGTCCTGCGAATTTGGGAAAGAAGGCGCCAAGTGGATGGCAGAAGAATGCGGAGCCGTAGGTGTACACGCATACAAAGAATCGTTCATTTTCGTAGCATCAACCTACCCGAATAGCGTAGCACAACCCTTCTTTGACGCACATACAACAGTTGACCGCGAACTACTCAAAGGAAAGGCGCATGGAAGCGCACATGCGGCTTGTATAGCACGCTTCAATTACTGGATTGCCCATGCTCCTAATCCCACTGCTGAGCGTTATCTGATTCATGACAGGAACTGCAAGGTATTCTACGGTGATCGCAATGCGAAGCTCCCCCCCTGTGAGGGCATATGTTCTGGATCAATCGATAATTACAAAGTGGTCGTGTATGCGAAACTCGCCAGTACTTTGAGGGCTTACATTCACTGCTACTACAAGCGTAAACTTGTTTTGACTTGCGTGTTCCACACTGATGGAGCTGCTCTGCCCGACAACAGTTGCGTACGTGGAAGGACTATGTTGTCGTACCATTGGTCCCATTTCGACGATATCATGGATCTCTTAAGAAACGAAAAGCCAGTCTATTATATGTTCATTGCAAAGACAAAAGTTGGCTACATAAGCACTTTGGCGGAACCGGTAGGTGAAGGTGAAGACTAGCCTTAACCCTCCCACTCCCCTTTTTTTGAACAAAAATCACGCGCAAAGAACTATCACAAGTGAACCTCATTCCAAAAGAATATACATATTGAGGACTAAGCATGATTTCGCCTCTCAACAGCGATCAAATGTGCCTCTGTTACTCCAGCTATGCTAGTCGCTCCTCGTGTGTCATTGTGCGCTTAGAGATACACTCGCTTTTCTATGGCAGTCTGCTTGACTTAAGGCATTGACAGCGCTGATTGCCCTCGTCCAGAGGTTCCTGACTTACAACATCGATTGCTCCGAGCTCAAGCCGCTGGCATCAAGACCGCCCGCTTTGGGTCGTACTTACGAATTTTGGCAGACAGAAGTTGTGGAAATCTCTTCAGAAGCACATGATGAAGTTGACGAATTCTTCAGGAGGTTGGTATCGATGAACCGAGATGTAGTGAGCAAGCATGTCCGGCCATATATAATCTCCGACTATTCGTTCTGAAGAGCTTTCCGCGCTCTGACAGTATTCGCACACATGGGTCCCAAACGAAAGAGCCATCTCGCCCTTCGACTCCACTTCCTTGAGCTTCTCTAGAAACCCCTCAGGAACGTCTCCTTTTGGATAATCTCCGCTCAGGTATCCGATCATTTTCTTTCCGGTAATCTCATGTCGCTTCAAATCCATTCCTGGGTCACTTGCTAAGTTTTCTCCGCGTATAAATTAACTTTTTTGATAGAGAATCAGCAGCCATGATCATCTGAAATAATTGATACCCTTTAGGTTGCAATTACTGGAGCAAATTTGATGGAGCAAATAACAATGGGGCTTCATCATGGAAGTTGTTTCAGGCTTCTTTATGCTCGACTAAATATATTAAAAAATGGGTGTGGAAAAAAGCGTGAAAAATTTAGGTTTGTGTTAGCCATTTGAGGGGTATGTCTTGGTATGTTCCGTTTGGCAGCGTTCTTCTGATTGTTATGGGAAGTAGCCCTGAATCCAGCTCCAAAAGTGCGATGTCAATAGGACCAGCACGAGCTTTCGGAACCTCAACAATTATGGGCGCACCCATGGCAATCTGCAGAGACCTAGCTCCCACTATCCGAGCCTTCTCAAATCGGGTCAGTTTGGCTGGCCCAACGAAAATTTCATTTTCTTCTTTCGTTTTTCTAGTACGCTCCTGCGCCCGGGGGCATTCCCATGCCTCCCATTCCGCCCATTCCACCACCGCCTGGCGGCATTGGGGGAGTCTTCATTTTTCCTGAAGCGATCACATCGTCAATCTTTAGGATTAGACATGCGGCTTCGGAACAGGATTTGATTATCTGCTTTTTGACGACTATAGGTTCGAAGACGCCGGCTTTTTTCATGTCCCCAGCTTTGCCTGCGTTAACGTCTACTCCTGCCCAAACTTTTCCTTTCTCATGCTCTGCCCGTAATTCAGATATGATGTCGATGGGGTCGAGTCCAGCATTCTCAGCCAAAGTGGTTGGTATTGATTCAAGAGCCTCAGCGAATTGCATAACCGCAAGCTGTTCTCTTCCGGGAAGCGATTCAGCATACTCTTTGAGTGCCTTGGCAACCTCCATTTCGGGGGCGCCGCCGCCAGCCAAAATCTTTGGTTCTTCAACAATGTCGCGTACAACGCAGAGAGCATCATGTAACGACCGTTCTGCCTCGTCAACTATTCTTTCGGTTCCTCCGCGTATGAGGATGGTGACCGCCATCGGATTTTTGCATCCTTCTATGAAAGTCATCTTGTCGTCTCCGATCTTCCGCTCTTCAACAAGTTGAGCAAAACCGAGGTCTTTCTTGCTGAGGTCACTTATGTTGGTGACAACTTTTCCTCCAGTTGCCTTAGCCAGCGCCTCCATATCCGATTTCTTCACTCGGCGAACCGCAAGAACATCTTTTCTGGAAAGGAAGTGTTGAGCCAGATCGTCGATGCCTTTCTGGCAGAGAATAACAGTGGCGCCTTTGGTAACAATTTTATCCACCATAGCTTTGATCATGTTCTCTTCCTGTTTGAGGAATGCGTCCATCTGCTCTGGGCTTTCTATGTTTATTTTTGCGTCGAACTCGGTTTTCTCTATCTCAAGGGCTGTATCTATCAGAGCAATTTTGGCTTTCTCCACCCTCTTCGGCATTCCAGAGTGAACAACCTCTTTGTCAAGAACTATGCCGTTAATGAGTTTGGTATCAGTGAGTGACTCGCCAGGCTTCTTCTCCACCTTTATGTTGTCAATATCCACTTTGTATCCGTCTTCGGTCTTTACGGCAACCTGCAAAACCGCTGAAGTAGCAATCTCCCCCAAATATTCCCTGCTTCCTGCCACCAGCTTGCTAGCCATAGAAGTCATGGCAGCTTTCTTTAGGGCATTCTTGTCGGTGGGGCTGACTTTTATTGCAATTTTCTCCAGAGTCTCAAGAGCTTTTTTAGCGGCTTTTCTGTATCCGTCAATGATGACTGTGGGGTGAACATTCTTTTCTATGAGCGTTTCAGCTTTTGCCAGCAGTTCTCCAGCTATAATCACAGAAGTTGTGGTGCCGTCTCCCACCTCATCGTCCTGGGTTTTGGCAACCTCCACCATCATTTTGGCGGCGGGGTGCTGAATGTCCATTTCATCTAAAACTGTGCGTCCGTCGCTGGTTATAGTTACGTCTCCAAAACTGTCCACCAGCATTTTATCCATTCCTTTTGGCCCAAGGGCGCTTTTCACTGACTCAGCCACTATCTGCGCAGCCATGATGTTGGCATGCTGGGCTTCTTGCCCCCTTGAACGGGATGCTCCCTCACGGAGTATAAGAACTGGTGTTCCAGATAATCCAGAAGACAATCTCAATCATTTCTCCTTATTTTGTTTCGGAACACTAGAAAATGCCTCTAAATATAAAGATTTCTCTGCACTAAACTAAAATTTCACGAATGACACAGAAAAATCCATTTTCTAAAATAAGACTGCCAACGGTTTATTTAAGATTCTAAATTCTGTAGATTCCAAAAGAGATAATTGAAAAATGGTTTAAAATTAGAAACAAAGTTTTTCACTAAACGATAAGAGAAGCTGCTGTTGTGCCTGTTTCGGAAAAAAGGGAGTGGAGCTTTTTATTTTGCCAACACTTTTCTTGACGCTATCTCAATGTCCTCTGCCTTAACGGTTTTTCTTCCCGCATGCATGGCATAGTCTATAGCTTCTTTAGCTATTTTGAGGCCAATATCGTCCAGTTCCTTTGCCAGCGCTTTCGCAGCCGCCTCGCTTACTCTGCTCGCTCCCGCCTTCTTGCATATCCTGTGCATTGGAGCGATAGATAATTCTGGATTTCTCATAACACACCCCTTCGCAGCGTCTTTTTTATTTAAAGACGTATTTAAGTTTTTCACACGTTTTTAAACCGTTAATGTTCTTCTTTTCCCGTTTAATCCTCTTTTTTCCGTTTGCAAGAGCGGACAGTCAATCGGCGAGAGTTAAGTACGAGAGTTTACAGAGTATCCTGTTGACAAGAATACTAGCCGTAAGCAGGGTGCTCAGGATGGTCACAGTAAACCTCGAAAAACTCTTTGATCCTAAAAGTATCGCCGTCATTGGGGCAAGCGATGAAGAAGGCTCTGTTGGATACGCCTTAATGAAAAACCTTACTGAAAAGGAGGGGGGATACGAAGGAAAAGTTTACCCGATTACTGGTCACAAAACCGAAATTCTTGGTTTTAAAGCCTACAAAAGCGTGAGTCAACTTCCAGAAACAGTTGACCTAGCGGTCATTTCTGCACCAGCCAAGTCGGTTCCCCCCTTAGTAGAAGAATGCGGCAAAGCAGGAATCCTGGGGATAATAATCATCTCATCCGGTTTCAGGGAGATAGGCGCTGAGGGCAAAGAGTTAGAGACCCGAATTCAGGAAATAAAGAGAAAGTACAACCTGAGAATAATAGGTTCAAACAGTTTAGGGGTTATCCGCCCCAGCATACAGCTTAACGCCACCTTCACCAACAAGATACCCAAACCCGGAAACATAGCTTTCATTTCCCAGAGTGGAGCATTAGGCGCAGCAATCCTGGACTGGGCAATCCAAGAAAACATTGGCTTCAGCAACTTCGTTTCCGTCGGCTCCATGATTGACGTTGACTTCGGAGACCTAATAGACTACTTTGGCACCGACGCCAAAACCAGAAGCATACTCATGTACATGGAAGGAGTCACCAACGCCAGAAAATTCATGAGCGCCGCCAGACACTTTGCCAGAACAAAACCCATAATCGTTGTGAAAGCAGGAAAATTCAGCGAAAGCGCCAAAGCAGTGGCTTCCCACACTGGAGCACCAACAGGCGAGGACATGGCTTACGATGCAGCCTTCAAACGCGCTGGAATAGTGCGCGTAGAAGAGATGGATGACCTGTTCAACTGCGCGGAGGTTTTGGGAGATCAACCTTTGCCGAGGGGACCAAACCTAGCTATAATCACCAACGCTGGAGGTCCAGGAGTGATGGCTGCAGATGCACTTATAGCTAGGGGCGGAAAGCTAGCTGAATTGAGCACAAAAACGGTTGAGTCACTAGACAAGGTTTTGCATCCATTCTGGAGTAGAGAGAATCCAATCCACATTTCCGGAGACGCTGAGGCTGACACCTACAAATCAGTTGTTAACACCTGTCTCGACGACGAAAACATCGACGGTTTGCTGATAATCTATACGCCTCAGGGCGTGGCAGACCCCGCCAAAGTGGCAAAAAACGTTGCAGCGATATGCAAGAAGAGAGGTTTCTGTAAGCCGATTCTCACCTCTTTTATGGGCTACGAAGAGGCGGAAGAGGCAAACAGGATTCTTAACCAAAACAACGTGCCAACATACTCTACCCCCGAGCAGGCGACTAAAACATACATGTACATGCACCAGTATAACCGCAACCTGGAACTGCTCTATCAAACGCCTGAAGAACTGCCTGTGGACAGTTCACCTCCGAAGCGCCCCATAAACGTGGTAATCAAGGAAGCCGCAAACGAAAACAGAGAAAAATTAACGGAAACAGAAGCAAAAAAGCTCCTGGAAGCCTACCACATCCCCGCTGTCAAAACTTTGATCGCAGAAACTGAAGATGAAGCGGTTTCTGCAGCTTTGCAATTAGGTTATCCGGTGGCTCTGAAGATTCTTTCACCCCAGATTGTTCACAAATCTGACATCGGAGGAGTCGCACTTGACATCCACTCTAAGGCTGAACTTCAAGAGGCATTCCGCAAACTTATGCAACGAACAAAGGAAAAGATGCCGGAAGCAGAAATCCAGGGAGTCACGGTTCAGCCCATGATCAGAAAAAGGGGTTACGAAATTTTTCTAGGAGCCAAAACTGACCCACTTTTCGGTCCCGTCATCATGTTCGGAATGGGCGGCGTTGGCGTCGAAATCTTCAAGGACATCGCGATTGGTCTTCCGCCGTTAAATCAAACTTTAGCTAGAAAAATCATTGAGGAAACGAGGGCATATCAGCTTCTAAAAGGCTACAGAAACGTGCCGCCAGCGAACCTTAAGATTCTGGAAGAAATAATGGTGCGGTTTTCTCAGATGCTTGTTGATTTTCCCCAAATAAAAGAGGTTGACATCAACCCTCTGTTCATCAACCAAAAGGAGGCGGTGGCACTCGACGCTAGGGTGGTAATAGACAAAGAGCGGGTATCCGCAAAACTTGAGCCCCACGGGCACCTGGTGATAAGCCCTTACCCCAAAAAGTATGAAACAGTGTGGAGGATGCGGGACGGCAGAACTGTTCTGTTGAGACCCATAAAGCCGGAGGATGAGCTAATGTGGCTTGAGATGTTCAAGAATTTTTCTGAAGAATCGGTGCGCTACAGGTTCTTCAACATAATCAAGGACACTCCCCACGAAGTCAGAGTTAGATACTGCAACATCGACTATGACAGAGAAATCGGCATTGTGGCAGAAATGGAAGAAGAGGGGCGCCGCCAAATATTGGGTGTTGTGAGGCTTATAATTGAACCGGACGGAAAAAACGGCGAAATCGCGTTTATAGTTGCAGATCCTTGGCAGGGGTTAGGTCTGGGAACGAAGATGGTGGATCACATGATCGAAATCTGCAAGGACAAGGGTCTCGAAATGATTTATGCTTTCATGTTGCCTGACAATTATAGGGCAATCAGGCTTTTGAAGAAGATGGGTTTCACCATCGAATACTCAAAAGATGTGACCAAAGCTACCCTCTACCTGAAAGAATAACGAAGCTAGCAGATTGCTTCACAAGACAGAACCCAATGAGCAACGAGCGCCCATCATCAGCTTTTGTCGGTGTTCAGCCTTTCTTGTGTCAGAGATTGGAGGGCGCGTTCAAAGATTTCTAGGGTTTTGTTGTCGTAAAGGCAAAAAACAACTTTCTCCAGTTTTGTTGGTCCTTCCAGATACGCTATGGTCGTTGAAAGCATTATAGTGGCACACCGGTCTTTTGGGAACCCAAAGATTCCTGTGCTTATGGCGGGGAAAGCAATGCTCTTCAAACGGTTTTTGTCAGCCAACAGCAGAGAGTTCAGGGTCGCGTCTTTCAGCTTTGCGTCCTCATGTTCTTCTCGATGCCTCGGACCCACAGCGTGAATCACATAGTTAGCCGCCAACTTTCCGCCAGTTGTTATTACTGCTCCGCCCACATGAGTTCCGCCTATCCGGTTGCATTCTTCCTGAATTGCTGGTCCACCCCTTCTTCTGATGGCTCCTGCAACCCCGCCACCCATCTGTAACGCAGCGTTTGCAGCATTAACTATGGCGTCTGTGGTCTGGTCGGTTATGTCTCCCTGAGTCAGCTCCAAGACAGACTTATTGATTTTGACTTCCATTCTTCAACCTCTAAATAAAAAGAACTATACGGTGAACATATTTTAGTTCTTGCTGTTATCGCAGAGCCAAAAACTAGAAGCCAGAATCGCTAACCAGCCTTTTTCTCGAATGTACACACGATCTGATACGCATAAAAAATGAGGTGCCTTGGATGGCAGATTCAAAGTTTCTTGTTTACTGGACTGCCTGTACTTTGGTTACTTCGGGTATACGTTTCTTGAGGAAGTTTTCGACTCCCCACTGTAGGGTCATGGTTGACATTGGGCATCCGTTGCATGCGCCTTTCATCTTCACTTTCACGATGCCGTTATCGAATCCCACGTATTCTATGTCTCCGCCGTCAGCCTGCAATTGTGGCCTAACCTGTTCAAGAGCTTTCTTCACCCGATCATCTACTGTTTCACTCAACTCATCCACCTTAAATTCCCATGTGATAAGGAAAGATATAAACCTTCACAAAACCAGTTTTTGGCAGTCCTCCACATTTTCTAGGGTAATCTATGAACCAGAAGGGAGAATTGAACCAAGGCAAATTCTAACAGGAGAATATTGAGCAAAAACTTAAGGCTTTCAGACAGGAGAAAGATAGGGGATGCAGTTATGGATGCGAAACTGATAGAAGATTTTTTGGAAAAAAGTAACGTGTTCGCAGTTGTGGGTGCTAGCAGAGACCCCAGCAAGTATGGTCACCAAGTTTACAGAGACTTGCGAGCCGCTGGATACAATGTTTATCCTGTGAATCCGAATGCAGACGAAATCTTAGGCGATAAGTGTTATCCGAGTCTTGAGTCCTTGCCTGAGAAGCCGCAAGTTGTTGATTTGGTTGTTCCCCCGAAGGTGACAAACCAGATTGTGAAGGTCTGCAAGAAGCTTGGAATCAGAAAAGTGTGGATGCAGCCTGGATCTGAATCTGAAACCGCACTAAACTTCTGCAAAGAAAACAGCATTGAGGTTGTTCATGGAGTCTGCGTTATGGTTGAGAGACGAAGCAGAAAGAATTAGTGAACAGTTTTTGCCTGATCAACTTCACCGATCGCTAAAAGAGGGAGACAGCCAAGTCGCCTTATCAGACTATTTTGTATGCTAATCCCGAGAATAAAGCCACCGTTTTGTTTTCTTTCCTGACTGTTATATTGCATAGGACGAAAGTCTTTCCCTCCGAAACTGTTACGGCTTCAGCGGTCAAAACGTCCCCCTCTGAACTGGGTCTCAGATAGTTTATGCTCACCTGAACCGCAACAGCCTTCTTATCACCGAAATTCACTGCCTCGGCAAATGCGCAGTCTGCCAGTGCAAATATTACACCGCCATGTGTGAAGCCTACAAAATTTGTGTGCTCTTTGGAGATTTTCAGAGACATTTTTGAGTAGCCATCCTTTACATCAAGAACTTTGACTCCCAAGAGTTCTCTGAAGTAATCATTTCCTTTCAATGTTATCCGCCTTTTTTGTTTCTTCACGGAAATAGTTATTAATTTTGTGGAGCAACGAGGAGACCCCTTTTGGCAAGAAAATAACCACAATAACTAGGAACAGACCTAAGCTCAGCATTCGTAATGGTGGACCAACATTGCTGACATTGGGGAATAATGGACCCATTAACCCGTGCAGAACGTTGTCTATTCTGTGCAGATAAGAATCGATGGTAACAATTATCACCGAACCTATTATTGGTCCCTCAATTGTTCTCAATCCCCCAATAACCGCCATCATGAGGGGCAGAAAAGAGTAGTATGGATCAAAGACTGAAACTTGGATGTATCGAATAGACTGGGCGTAGAGTCCTCCAGCTAAGCCTGCAAAGAAAGTGCTCAGAACAAATGCTATTAGTTTGTACTTTGCGATGTTGATTCCAATCATGTTAGCCTCAGGCTCATTTTCGTGTATTGCTCGGAAGGCTAAGCCTGTCTTCGATTTAATCAGAAGATACATTACGAAGATGGAGATTGCCGCTAAAGCAAATGTGGTATAGTAAAAGGGAAGTCCACGTTCGACAATAAGTGGGGTGGGGAAACCCATAATTCCACCTATTACGGTGTCGAATTGGCTGATGAGTGTCACGATGATCACTGAGAAACCGAAAGTAACCATCGCCAAAAACCACGCTTTTAATCTAACACATGCAAGACCGATGAGAAGACCTATCCCCGCTGAAAACAAGCCTCCCAGCAGAAGACCGAATACGGGCGGCAAATTCAACTTGATAACTATCAAAGCTGAAGCAAAGCCTCCTATTCCTAAGAAAGCCGCGTGCCCCAGCGAACCCTGCCCGGAATAAGCTAACAAATTCCAGCTTGAAGCATAAATCATGAAAATAATCATGGGAGTCAGAACCTCGCCAACTACATATTCGCTTGCAACTAAGGGAATAACTAATCCAACTGCCACGGCACCTAGAACAAAATAGAGTTTTTCGGATTGATGGAAATTCAGTAACTCTCTTTCAATTGAGCCCAGCAGCTGTGTGAACATTTTTTGCATTTCCATTTATTCCCCTTTTTCGCCAAAGAGTCCTGTTGGCTTAATCACAAGTACAATTATCAGCAAAGCAAAAGCGACAGCGTCCTGCCATATTCCGCCAAGAAAATAGACTGCCGTATTCTCGGCTATGCCATATAGAAGACCCCCTATTACTGCGCCCGGTATGCTTCCTAAACCTCCCAGCATGATTATAGCAAAAGCCTTGATTGTTGGAAGCGCTCCGATGCCCGGGTTAAAGGGCAACAGTATTCCGTAAAGCGCTCCTGCAGCACCTGCCAATGCTGCGCCCAAAGCAAATGTGAAAATGTAAATTTTTTCGATGTTTATACCCATTAGCTTCGAGGTTTCGCTTCTTTGGCTGGTTGCCCTCATAGCCAAGCCTATCTTGGTTTTCTTTAACAATATGAAAAGAGCGACAAGTATAATGGTTACAATTAAAATCGCTAGCAGTCGGTCATAGCCTATTAAGACTTCGTCTAGGAGAAGTCCGCCTCCCTGAAGTGGGTTCGGAATCTGCTTCAGTTTGTTTCCCCACAATAGGACAGCGGCGTTTTCAAACACGTAGATTAATCCAAGACTGACAAAGATTTCGTTTAACTTGTCTGTTCCCAGAACCCTTCGGAAAGTAAGCCTTTCAAGTGCAACCCCCACCAGAGCCATTGCAGCCATCGCCACCAAAATAGAAAGGTACGCGTTTAGACCAAACGCTGTGGAGACAGTGAAAGCGACGTATGCCCCAATCATCAGCAGTTGACCGTGAGCAAAGTTGACTAACTTCATCACTCCGAAGATTATGTTTAGCCCCGTGGCTAACAGAATGTAGATGCAGCCGTTTGCGACTCCCCAAAGTAACGTTTCGAGTATCCCAGACATGGTGTGATCGACCGACCTATTTCTCACCATGACTATTTAAAAAATATGTTAAAATTGAATAAAAAAAAGAAAGGTTGTTGGTTGGGAGCTTTATGGGCTGCCAGGTTCATAGCCTTCGGGCAAAGCGAAATCAGCTTGCTTCAACGGGTCAATGCCGGGTGCACTATCAGGGTACACTATTACAGATCTGCATTCGCCAGCAGCTTCGTTCCAAACCAGCTGTTCAACGAAGGTCACGGGTGCAATCTCGTGGTAGTTTACTCCTGTGCTGAACTCGATTTTGCCTGTTTCGGTTATTATCAGCATTTGATCTATGGAACTTGATTCTATGGCTTCTCTGACTGCTGCTTTGTCTACTGTCCCTGCGGCTTCGATTGCAGCTTTGGCAATATAGAAGGCGTCATATGTGTCAGCCCCCATCATCCCCGGAAGTGTGCTATACTTCGCTTGGTAATCTGCTACATAAGTCTCGACTGTTGAAAGGTAGAATGGCGGTCCAGCGTACGGAGCAAATTTTGATTCCAGAAGCTGCCCCTCACCATACGCTCCTAGTAGAGTATAGAACTGAGGGTCTTCACAGCATTCAACAGCGATGTACACGGTGTTTAATCCAACATCTCTTTGTCCCTGCTTGATAATTTCAGCCGTGCCTGCAATAAAGTCTACCACATACACTGCATCAGGGTTGGCGTCTTTTACGACTGTAAGATCTGTTTGGAAGTTAGTAGCGGTTACTGGGTAACTCCTTTCTACAACAACATCTATCGGCAAGTTTTCGCTCGCAATGATTGCTTTGCTATCAGCTAAAACACCTTTCCCGAATGCGTCATCACGATAAAGTATAGCTAGCCTAAGGTCTCTGGAGGAATCAAATCCATATGTGCTGTCGAGCAGAGGTTTCATGGTTTCGGCAAAGAACTTGACCACAGTTTTGCTGTAGTCAGCAGTTGTTGTGCAGTAGTGAAACATGTAACTCATTCCCTCTGCGTCATCAATCCGTAACGGATCACCTTCAGGAAGACCACCATAATTGGCTTGAGGACCTCTTCTCGTGACAAGACTTGATGATGCACCAGTTATTATGTAGGGAACACGGTTATCGATGGCTACAACTTCATTAGCAAGGGTGCCTGAACTTGTGTACCCGCCTATGAGAAGGTCAACCCCATCCTCTAGTACTGCCCGAGTGACAGGACTAACAGCTTTGCCCACGGATTCATCTTCAGTATCAACTATCACCAATTCAATGTCCACTTTGGTGTTCCATTCTTCTACCCAAACTCCACCAGCATCGTTAATCTCTTGAACAGCCATTTTGGCTGCACGATCCATGTCTTGTCCTTCAGCTTTTTCGTAACATGCGACCAGCCCTATTTTGATTGGCCGAGCCTCAGGTGAGGGTGAGGGCGTTTGTGTTAACTGCCAGCCTACGAGAATTGCGGCAACAACGACGATGGCAATAACTACGATTGCGATTAGCTTCTTTTGCATAAACAGTTTCTCCTTTTTCCCTATTATCTTATGGGATTTGTTAATAAAATTAACCCAACTAAATTTGGTCTCTGCCTATTTTGAAGGCTTCAAGGTTAAGCGCTACATATTTCTGCTTGAGTCTGCCAGCTATAGCCTTCTCCAGAGACTCAGGTTTAACTATGTTCTTTGGGATAGCTGAGAGGGCGCCGAGAAGGACTGTGTTGACTACGAGAAGGTTTCCAAGTTTTGTGGCGATGCCGAGTCCATCAATTTCATACACCTTGTGTGCCCTGCCTCTTATTATGTCCAAAATTTTTTCATCATTCAAACCGGATGATGCAGCAGCAGATGTGCTAGGCGGAATATATTTGGTGTTCACTATAACCGTTCCATCTTCATTCAGCATTGGGAGAACTCTTGCAGCTTCAAGCAGTTCAAAACCTAATATCACATCAGCTGTTCCCTTCTCTATCAGCGGAGCCTGAACCTTTTCGCCAACCCTAACATGCGCAACAATTGAACCGCCCCTCTGAGCCATCCCATGAACTTCCGCCTTCGCCACATCCCATCCATCAATAAGAGCAGCCTCACAAAAGATGTCACTCGCAACGACAATGCCTTGCCCGCCTACGCCAGAAAAAACAATATTCAACACCATTCTATTCGACGCTCCTTATCGCATCAAACGGGCAAATCTCCTCACAGACTCCACAGCCATAACAGAGCGTAGGGTCAATCTCAGCACGTTCCAACGTCAACGAAATCGCTGGACAGCCAAACTCTTCAACGCACACACCACATCCGTTGCATTCCTCCAAAACCTCCCTTGCCGCACCACGTTTAACCAAAAGAGGGCAAGGTCTCCGAGATATGATAACCGAGGGACCCTGATAATCCAAAATTTTTCTTATAACTTTCCGGGTTCCTTCAACATCGTAGGGATCAACAACTTCCACTGTTTCGATTCCCAAACTTCGGGCAACATCCGCGAGTTCTATTATCTTTGTTTGTTCGCCTAAAGCGTTCTTTCCTGAGCCAGGCGTCGGCTGGTGCCCTGTCATTGCCACACTACTATTGTCTAATATGACCACACAGACATTCGATTTATTGTAGGCTAAGTTGAGTAAACCAGGCATTCCTGCATGGAAGAACGTTGAATCGCCAATAACCGCAAAAACTTTGTCCTTGACTCCAGCGTGAACCATGCCCGCAGCCTGTGAAATTCCAGCGCCCATACATAGGCAAGTTTGAACCGTATTTACGGGCGGCATAAACCCTAGGGTGTAGCAGCCTATGTCTCCAGTGACGATTTTGTCTGTTGTCTTGCCTTTAAGGCTCAATGCACTCTCTGGGCACCATTGAACGCACACAGGCTCACCGTCACATGTGTCACACACAATAGCTTTCAGGGTGTCAGGGTGCAGAGTTATTGCCCCATATTTACAAGCTGGGATGCACCAACCGCAGCCATCGCATTTTTCCTCATAGACTGTTATTGTTCCATCTTCTGTTGACTGGCTTAACGCATCTTTTGGGCAAGCTGCAACGCATGGTGCGTCCTCGCAGGTTCTGCAGGTCATCGCAATATTGGACAGCGGATCAAGTCTCACTGCCCTTATTCTGGACTTGACGGGGTTGAAGGTTTCTTCCTTCTCCAAAGAGCAAACATACTCGCATACAACGCAGCCATTACATTTTTGGGGGTTACAATCAACAAACTGATTAACAGTGTTTAGAGCATAATAGAAAGCTCTGTGTGGACATCCTGGACAGAGCACCGGGGGGCGGATGGGCAAATCCAAGTCTTTTTGCAGTTCAGTTTTCTCACATAACCCCAAGCCTACAAAAGCGTCTTTGACGACGTCTGGCGTAAACTCGCCAATCTCGTCCAATCCTATGGCGGTTTTTCCCAATATTTCAGGATGCAGATATTTGATGTTGCTTTCGATGAAGGGCCTTAATTCCTCTACCACAATTATCTTTTTCACTTTAGACGCAAAAGTCTTGAATAACTCCGTGGGAAACGGATAGGCGAAACCCAATTTCAGCCACGAGAATTGACTTGCATCCAACACGGACCTTGCATAATAATAGCCTATCCCGCTGCCCACAATCCCTATTTCTTTTCCATTATCCTCAATCACATTGAACTTTGAGCTGTTCACAAGTTCCGTTGCATTCTTCAGCTTTTCCTTAAGGACTCTGTGCCGCCTAATAGCGTTAGAGGGAACCATAACCCATCTTGAAGCATTCTTATCAAACTCGGCTTTTCTGGAACTCTCAACAATCTCGTTAATCTTCACTCTTGCTTTCCCATGAGCCACCCGAGTAGTTAAACGAACAATCACAGGCAACTGCAATCGCTCACTTATCTTGAATGCCTCTCTGGTCATGTCCAACGCTTCTTGAGGATTAGCTGCATCCAGAAGAGGAATATCTGAGTGCACAGCAAAATATCGGGTGTCCTGTTCGTTCTGGCTACTGTACATAGCCGGATCGTCGCAGACGGCAATGACCAAACCGCCAACAACACCCGTATAAGCCAGAGTCATCGCAGCGTCAGAGGCTACATTCAACCCCACATGCTTCATGGAAACTATTGCTCTTTCCCCTGCCATGGACGCACCGGCAGCCACCTCCAAGGCTACTATTTCGTTTATGCTCCATTCAGCGTATATCCCAAAATTCTTGGCTGCCTCCGCTATGGTTTCCAGAATCTCCGTGGAGGGAGTTCCAGGGTATGAAGATGCTACCTTCACTCCTGCTTCTACAGCTCCTCTTGCAACGGCTTCGTCTCCGTTGAGCAACAGGAAACTGCCAGGTCGGTCAACTGCAATCTTTGCATTCATGCCGAGGAAGCCTTCAAATCTTGCCTGAACGCAGATCCAAGACCCTTTTTGCTTTTCCCACGCTTCGGGGAATTTCGCCAGGCTTCACTAGCTCGATAATCGGTGAAATCCCAGTTATGTTGCTTACCTTCTGCCTGATTCTGAGCTTTAATGCATTCAGCTCCTCTGGGGTGCTCTTTGAGGTTTGTTCTGTTAATTCTGCTTTTATGGTGAATACGTCCAGTGCCCCTGGTCTGTCAAGAACGATTTGGTATTGTGCGGCTAATTCTGGGAAGCCCATTATGACGTATTCGATCTGAGAGGGAAACACATTAACGCCTCGTATGATCAGCATGTCGTCGGATCTTCCGGTTACCCTCATCATTCTGGAATGGGTTCTGCCGCAATCGCATTTTTCGGTTTCGATAAGTGATATGTCTCTTGTTCTGAATCTCAGAAGGGGTAAGCCTGTTTTGGTGAGAGTCGTAAAGACCAGCTCGCCCTCTTCTCCAGCGGGTAACACGTCGCCAGTTTCCGGGTCAATGGTCTCAACGAGAAAGTGGTCCTCCCAAATGTGCAGTCCGTTATGTTCACTGCATTCCACCGAAACTCCTGGACCACACAACTCAGTCAATCCATAGATATCAAAAGCTTCAACTCCCAGTTCCTTCTCAACCCTTTCCCTTATTCGCTCTGACCACGGCTCTGCGCCAAAATGACCTATCCTCAGTTTGAGGTCCTTTCGAGGATCAACGCCCACTTCATTCATTGCTTCAGCGACGTAAATTGCATAGCTGGGTGTACAACACAGAACTGTGGAACCTAAATCTTTCATCAGCTTTATTTGGCGCTCGGTCATTCCGCCGCTGACGGGAATGATTGTTGATCCGATTTTCTGGGCGCCATAATGAAATCCGAGACCCCCCGTGAACAAGCCGTAGCCGTAAGCGTTGTGTATTACATCCTGTCTTCTGACACCTGTGGCGTAGAGTGAACGCGCCATTAATTCCGCCCAAACATCCATGTCGTTTTGGGTGTACGCTCCAACTACAGGGTTTCCAGTTGTTCCACTTGACGCATGTATTTCCACAATGTCGTCAAGATGAACTGCGACCATTCCGAATGGATAATTGTCTCTCAGATCATCCTTTACTGTGAAAGGAATTTTTTGAGCGTCTTCAAGTGTCTTTATGTCGCTGGGTGATATTCCTGCACTTTTGAATTTGTTTCTGTAAAATTCGGTGTTTTCGTAACAAAACTTCACTTTTTCTTTGAGCAGCTGAAGTTGATGTTTTCTGAGTTCGTCTCTTGTTGCGGTTTCGAAGTTTTTGTTCCAGTACATGTCGGACATAAAAAATTCTCCATCAAATGCCTAAATACACTTCTTTTATATGGTCATTAGATAGCAGTTCTCTCCCTTTGCCTTCTATAATAATTTTGCCTTTTTCAAGAACGTAGCCTCTGTCGGCGATATTCAGAGAGTCGCGGATGTTCTGCTCGACCAGAAGCACGGTGACCCCTTCCTCGTTTATTTTACGCAGCGTATCCAGCACTTTTCCCACCAGTATGGGTGCTAGACCTAACGAAGGCTCATCCAGTATCAAAAGTTGAGGATTGGACATCAGACTTCTGCATATAACCAGCATCTGCTGTTCTCCTCCGCTCAGGGTCTGAGCTAGAGCTTTTTCTTTCTTTTTCAGAACAGGGAATATCTGGTAAATTCTTTCCTTTGATTCCTTGACTGCGTTTTTGTCGTTTATTGTGTAAGCGCCTAAAAGCATGTTCTCTTCAACAGTCATTTTGGGGAAAATTTCTCTGCCTTCCGGAATCAAGGTTACGCCTTTCTTAACGATTTCGTATGGGCGCAGCTTTTCGATGTTTTCGCCTTTAAAACGGATGGTTCCACTTTTTGCAGGCAGCAACCCCATAACAGTTTTCACCAACGTGGTTTTGCCTGCGCCGTTAGGACCGATTACGCTAACTATCTCTTTTTCTTTAATCTTGAAGGACACGTCCCAGAGTATTTGGACCAGACCATAGGCTGCAGAAACGTTTTCAACTTCCAGCATCTTTAGTCCTCATAGAACGAAAATTTCTTACCCAGATACACTTTCACCACATTCTCGTCATTGCACACTTTTTCAGGTGTGCCTTCACAGATTTTTTCACCATGATGCAGGACAGTTACCCGATCACATAGACCCATGATCACTTTCATGACGTGCTCGACCATAAGTATGGTTACGCCCTGTTCTCTAATCAGTTTTACCAAGGCAATAGCTTCATCGCTTTCTTTCGGCGTCAAACCGGTGAGAATCTCATCCAAGAGAAGCAATTTAGGCGTTGTAGCCAAGGCTCTTGCCAGCTGAACGCGCCTCAATTCCACCACATTCAAATTCTTTGCGGGAACATTGAATTTTTGCTGATCTAAGCCCACAAACTCCAAGAGTTCCTCAGCTTTGCGTATGGGGTCATGGTCTTTTGCTTCTTCTCGTCCAAAAAGCACGCCTGTCAGCACGTTTTCTAGGGTGGTCATATCTGGGAAGGATTGCACAGATTGGGAAGTTTTTGTTATTCCTTTAGAGCAGATTAGGTGAGGCGAAAGTTTGGAGATGTCCTCGTTCATGAACAGGACTTTGCCTGAGTCAGGCTTGTAAACTCCGCTGATAACGTTTAGCAGTGTTGTTTTTCCAGAGCCGTTGGGACCGACAAGGCCGGCGATTTCGTTTTTGTTGACTGTGAAATCGACTGTTTTTAGTGCTTTTAGTCCTCCGAATTTTTTTGAGACTCCGATACATTTGAGCAATTCTATGGTCTCCGATTGGGGAATGAAATGTTAGGTATGTGAAGATATAAATATTGTTTGAGTCTACTTGAGTTTGGGTAAAAGTTATGCCTGTACAGCAAGTGGGTGTCTTCTTAGATAATAGGCCTGGAGTGCTGTCTGAGTTAATTACTTATCTTGACAGGTTTAAAATTAGAATATTTGCTTTGTCCATTGCTGATGCTGGCGAATTTGGGTTAATCCGGATGATAACCGAAGATGCTGGAAGAGCAACAAAAATTTTGGAAGATGCAAATTTTAATCTTGCCAAATCAAAAAAGAATGTTGAAGTGACCGTTATTTTAACAACAGAGAAGGATAAGATTTCCAGAATAGCGAAAATTCTGGGAGACCACGATTTAAACATTGAGTATGCTTATTCATCTGCTGTGCATATAGATGGAAAGTTTGCTTTGGTTCTAAGACCCGACGATTTAGAGAAAGCTGAAAGAATTCTGGAAGAAAACGATGTGGCTATTCTTTCCTTGGATGAAATAAAAAAATGTTTTGAATAAATTTCGCAGTCTCTTCTAGGCGCTGTTTTCGAAGTATTGTAGATTTGCTTAGGTAAACTCTATTAAGGCTATAGCTGCATATTAGTTCATTAATATGCCAGGTGCTAAGGTGAAACATGAATGAAGCTTGTAACTGTTCTTCTTCCAGAAGCCTATTTGACAGGACTTGACGAATTAGTGAGATCAGGAATGTACCCGAGCCGAAGCGCCGCCATCAGGGCAGCGGTGAGGGACATGCTGAAGAAAGAATTATGGGCTAAGCGCGAGTAGAAAAAAGCTGTTTTTCAACAATCTTCTGTTATTAGTATCCTAATATGCTTGGGGATTTGGATAGCAAATCATATTCTTGCTTGGAAAAACAGAAAAAATACTGTTTTCAACAATATACCTCTATTAGGAGCCTAATAGTGTTTTTAGGCGAAACTAAAATCCATCAACGAGAACAGTTAAGCAGAACACCCTTTGACCCTCTGCACATAGCAAACTTTCCAAGGGCTGACCGTGGTTGAATGTCGTCTGAAAACAGTCCTCGAACAATCTGGGGAAGAACGTTGTCAAATTTGACTTCCAAAATTACGCCTGGCTCTTCACAAACTGTAACGGTAGAGGTGTTGCGGTCAAAAAAGGAAATTGGTCCCAAAGCAGTGCGCACACCAATATCGAAGGTAATCCTCACATCGCCAACAGGATGAACGTATGCCTCACGGAGATAATCCACCAACACCACAGGACGCAAAAGATGACGGCGGCACTCCAGATAAAAGCACCTCAGAAGCTGACTGTCAGAATCAGCCAAAAAAGCAACGTCCCCACTTATGATGCGGTCAGCTTCCTCCCTGCTGAGCACTGCAGTCTCCTTAAACACGTACTCGTTAAACTTGTTCTTCCGCTCAAACTTGATAAAATCGTCACAAACATTGTAGATGCGCATCCGATACTTCTTCCGCGTAGCAACCCCAGCCACCTTATCAAAAAAAGCGGAGTTCCTGAAGTCATCGAAATAGAGAGTGCGAATATGATAACGACCATCAGGTCCAGCATGGGAATCCAGCTTAAGAACTGCCCCCAACTTCCGCCTAAGAATCCTATACTGCATAAAAGTAAGATGATACTTCAACTCATGCCTTAGACGACGCCCCTCACAATCAATCATAAAATCACTCCCGCCTAGCATTCAACTTGATGCCGACAACAAAAAGAACACACACAAGCCCAACCAAGCCAACAAGCAACAAAATCGCCCAAAGCGAAGAGCTAGCGTCATACTGCCTCTCCTTATTTCCCCAACCAGGAGTCGCCCTCAGCAGATGCTCCCAATTTTCTGATCCATCGGGTAGTCTACCATATGAAACATCTTGAAGCTGTTTGGTGTAGGTTATCGAATCTATCAAAGTTATGCCGTCAGAGGCGAAAAGGGCAATCGACTCTCCATTTGCGCGAAGACCAAAACCGCAATGAAGCCCATCTGAAAGGGAGGCGTTGTCAGCCCAGATCAGCAAAAAGCCGCCTGCCTCGATTATGGTTCCGTCTGGAAATCGCCACTTAGTAGGGTTCCCCAAGGTATCAGTTAAATACATGCCGCTGAGGTTAACCGACACGTTGCCGCCGTTGTAGAGTTCAATCCAGTCAGGACTATTGCCGTCAGGCCCCGCAATTGTGATCGCGTTATCGGCCATAAACTCGTTGATAACCAAACCTTCTGGAACTTCATCGACTGGTTCGGTAGGTCCGCCGTTCGAGTCTCCCTCTTCGTTCTGCGAGCCGGGAGTGGGCGTCAAATAGGTCCAGTTTGCAGTTCCGTCAGGCAGTCTACCATAAGAAACGTCATTAAGCTGCGCATTGAACACTACAGAATCAATCTCAGTCTCTCCATCGCTCGCGAAAAGACCAATGGCTTCACCACTAGCATTGAGACCAAAGCTGGCATGCAACGGCCCCCTTTCGGGATCATTGTCAGCCCAGACAACAAGAAAGCCTCCAGCATCTATAACAGTGCCTTCTGGAAACGGCCAAACATCCGGGTTTACAAGGTTGTCAGTCAGATACATGCCGGCAAGATCGATTGACTCGGTGCCGCCGTTGTAGAGCTCAATCCAATCAGGATAATTACCATCAGGACCCGCAACAGCAGCATCATTGTTAGCCATAAACTCGTTAATGTAAAGATGTTCTGGAACTTCAGGGGGAGTGGGTTCACCAGGGGTCACAATTTCACCCAACTCATTTGAAGAGCCAGGAGTAGGCGTCAAATAGACCCAGCTTGCAGCTCCGTCAGGCAGCCTACCATACGCAACGTCATCAAACTGCGCTTCGAACACTATAGAATCAATTTCAGTCTCCCCATCAGTTGCAAAAAGACCAATAGCTTCGCCAGTAGCACTAAGACTGAAGCTGGCATGCATAGGCCCCCTTTCGGGATGGTTGTCAGCCCAAACAACAAGAAAACCCCCAGCATCTATAACAGTGCCTTCTGGAAACGGCCAAGCATCCGGGTTTGCAAGGTTGCCAGTCAGATACATGCCGCCGAGATCAATTGATTCGGTGCCGCCGTTGTAGAGCTCAATCCAGTCAGGATAATTACCATCAGGACCCGCAACAGCAGCATCATTGTTAGCCATAAACTCGTTAACAACCAAACCCTCTGGAATATCAACATGGGCAGGGTCACCAGGCGTCACAGGTTCACCCAAGGAATTTGATGAATTAGGAGTCGGTGTTAGATAGCTCCAGCTTGCAGCTCCGTCAGGCAGCCTACCATACGCAACGTCATCAAACTGCTCAGCAAAAACAATCCAATCAATCAGGGTTTCGCCATCGCTGGCATAAAGTCCGATAGATTCACCGCTAGCGTTAAGGCTGAGGCTGGCATGCAACAAGCCTCTGTCGGGAAGGTTATCAGCCCAAATGACAAGATAACCTCCAGCTTCTATAACAGTGTTAGATGGAAACTGCCAATCATCGGGGTTATCTAAGTCGTCAGTCATGTACATTCCGCCTAGGTCATATGCTTCGGTGCCGCCGTTGTAGATTTCAATCCAGTCAGGATAATCGCTGTAAGGACCGGCAACAGCAGCATCATTGTTAGCCATAAACTCGTTAATGTAAAGATGTTCTGGAATTACATTGAACTGATTGGACAATGCAGGCGTTACAACCTCATTGAGCACATGCCATACGCCTTCACCATCAGGAAAACGTCCAAAAGAAACGTCAGCATCAAGCGCAGGATAAGAAATGTTGTCGACGAGCACGTAACCTGAGCCATCATCCAAGTATAGATGCAGGTCGCCGCCGCCTGAGTTGAGGCTAAACGGCGCATGATAGGCTCCTTCGCTGGGTTCACCGTCAAGCCACAGCAACAGGAACTCTCCATCGTCAAGATTCTGGGTCGGCAACCCCCACTTGTTTGGAACTCCCAAATCATCTGTCAAGAATAGCCCTCCAGTGTTTACCAATCCGGGTCCCAGATTGTAGATTTCCACCCATGGGTCATAGTCGCCCATATTGTCGGGTATTGTGCCATAGTTCACGGTCATCAAATCGTTTAACTGTAAATCGGTTTTTTTCGCAAAAGCGTTAAGCTGAGTATTAACGGAGGCTGCCCGTTTTTCCACAAAATCGACGATTGCTTCAAGTTCAGGCTCGAAATGCTCTGGGTTTGTCCATAGGTTAGGGTCTTTGTAGACTTCGTCGCGGATAAGGTCTGCCAACTCTTGAATTCTGGCATTTATAGAATCTGCATCGAAGCCTTCTCTGAGCATCTGGGCGAGTGAACGAAGATATGTTCTATTGTAAGATTCAACCGCCATAACATTTTTTATTAACATCAGAGTGTTACGTAACTCTTGTTCTTCATTAGGTGGTCCGAAGAAGAATCCGCCTCCAAACCCACCAATTGTTGATGGCGGAAACACACCATATTCTGTTGGGTCTGAATCAGTTCCCATACCCATCCCGAACCCGAAATTCCCGAATACTAAGTTGGCATCCCACAGCAGATGAGTGAATTGCCCAGTATCGCTTCGATGGTAGAGGTAATAATTGCGTGCGTTCCCAATGTATGAGTCACCGCTGACGAATAGGTCGAGAAGCGCCATGGAATACATTGCTGATTCAACATCAAAGATGGGTTCCAGTTTGTCGGGTAATTCGGGTATTGGAGTGTTTGTCAGGACATTTGTTAACCAGATCAGGTCTGACCGATCGTTTATCTCTTCATTGTTTTTGAGCTCGTATAATATGTTGTATGATTCGGGGTCTGAACCAAGATATGCGAGAGTGCCTTGTTGCTCAACCTTGTAGAGGTTGCCATTCTCATCATCTCCAAAACGGCTTTCAACATAAGTATTGTCAATGTGTTCCATCGCCAAGTAAAGGCCATAGTATTCATCGTTAACGTATACACGCGTGAAGACTGAACGGGGCGCAGGCACAAAATTGCTGGTAAAGTCCATGAACAGTTTCTCGCGAATCAGAGATGGGTCAAGTGCACCGTTGTTTAGATTCAGTTTTTTGAGACCAAAAAAGGTTGTTTCTTCACCATCTCCCTCGTCATACATGTTAAAGTCAATCCGGAAAGGCTTCTTGATATCCTCATCTTCAACCACCCCGCCTCCGCCAAAAAAGCCACCACCGCCAAAAAAGCCGGCAAAACCAAACGTGGACAAGCCCTTAAACCGTACCCCAACAGGCTCTATTGTTATATCGTGAGACTCGAAACGAGCTGGAAAATAGGGATCCGACGTGGTGCGATTACTATCATGCCCAGCATATAGAGTATCATACCAGTCAGGGTCATCATCAAAATACAGTCGAATCTCATGAATGTAGCTGTCATCAAAAAAAACACTTGCCTCATTAACTACATTGTCCTCACCAGCCCAAGAACTCGCATCCGCAGCACTAGTTTGAACAACATCAAACACCATACCAGCTAACAAAAGCGCAGAAAATAGAACAGCTAACGCTAATTTCGACTTCCTTAGACGCCGACCATTACCATCCAGTTTATTCACCATCTAACCTACCGTCCACACTCGACTGAAGGAACCGCATCAGTTAAGCAACGTCAGCGTTGTAGCTGACAAGCGCTGCGTCACTTACACCTTTAATCTTCAGCAGTTCGTCCACTTTTGATGCATCTTTTGCTTTCATCCGAACTTCAAGCATCAGCTCCACCCCAGCAGAGGTTACGGTTCGAGATCTGAGTTTGTTTTCTGGAAGCGCTTCTTGGACGGCAGCTTCAGCGTCAGTTGAATAGTGGAGCACCAGAAGGTATGGGTCGTTGCTACGGAGGTTTGCTCGGCTCATCACGAACAAAAACAACCCGATTATTGGGGAACCCACTAGGGCTATCATGTATAAGCCTGCGCCGCTGATGATTCCCACTGCGATGGCCCAGAACGTGAACACGATGTCGGCGGGGTCTTTGATGGCTGTTCGGAAGCGTACTATGCTTAGGGCGCCTACCATTCCTAGGGAGAGGGCGATGTTGGAGCTGATTGGTAAGGTGACGAGCGTTACCACAAGTCCGGTTAGCACCAGCCCCACGTTGAAGTTTCGTGTGTAGATGACACCCGTGAAGGTTTTGCGGTACATGTAGAAAATGAACAGGGTCACCATGAAGGTGACAATTAGAGCCAACAATACGCGCTCGACTGTGAGTGACGGGTAGGCATTGGGTGGATTCAAGAAGTCAGACAATAAATCATTTAGGTTCATTTGTTTCATCCAAGCGGTGCTTCTATATACTTCTATTTATTAAATGTTTTTCCCAATTAAACCTATATTTGTAGTTAGTCAGTTTGTAGAATGAATTATTCAAAGGGCGGCTTAAATACTGTTCTCTAAGCACATTTCTACAGTCATCCAAGAATGGAAACGTTACTTTTGTGTATTCGCCGAATTTTTTTCCACGTTTTTCGAGCATCCTTAGTAGTTCAACTATAGAAACATGTGACGGGTTTAGGTAATCAGAGAGCGTGAATCGTGACATTATTCGTAACTGTAAACGAATGATAAGTATGGATGGAGGAGAAGTATGGCACTGTTTTAGAGGTGAACTGGTTTTAACCACTGAAGTATCAGGTTTCGTATGACATAATATTTAATACTTTGTTTACAGATAACCATTACAAAGAAGAACGGTTAAGCGTATGCCTTCACCATCCAGACAGCAGAAGATACTCATTGCCTCTCTCTGCACGCTACTACTGATTCTTCTACCCAGCAGCTGCCTAGCCGACACCCACAAATACAGCTACGAACTTGTAGACACCCCAAGTGGCTCCACAACTTACCGCTTAACGGTCTCAGTAACTGACACTCTCTACGAGTATTATAGAAGCAAAGACCACAAACTCTACAGTTACGATTTCTCCAAATTTGTGACCCCGGACGCTCTGAAGCCAGTCGCAGATGATCTGTGGAGCATCTACAGCAACGAAGAGGACTATGCCAATGGCGTCCTCATGATAGTGCATCAGATTCCATACGTAGAGAGTGACCCCCAAAAATATCCGGTAGAAACCATTGTTGAAAACGAGGGCGACTGTGACCTTTTATCTCTGATAGCAGCCTCCATAATGAATGCGGGCGGGCTCGACGTGGTTCTGCTTCTCCTCAAAGATTATGATCACATGATGGTGGGGGTTCACCTGCCAGAAAGCCCAAATGACGCCCGCACTCAGGTTTGCTTTTACGAATATGAAGAGAAAAAATACTATGTAGCCGAAGCTACGGGGGGCAATTGGGAAACGGGATGGCGCGTCGGCGAGTGCCATGAAAGTCTCCAACGCGCATCAGCAACAATAATACCCCTAGAAAATTATGAAAGGTCAGCTCCGGGGCAGGTTTCGTCCAGCTACAGCATCCCTGATTCCGCGTCAATTTTCATGTCGCTTTCCACGAATTTCGCTGTTTTCCAAAACAATGTGGAGATAAGGGGGGTGCTTTCGCCTTCCTTGGCAGGAGAAAACGTTACGTTGTATGTCAGTTCTTTGGGTTCTACTTTAACTATGCTGGCAACAGTGATAACCGACAGCAATGGACAATACTGTTACACATGGTATTCGCCACCCGGCGGCGTACATTCTGTCAGAGCCAACTGGTCGGGAGACGATGAGTACAGCGGTGCAGACAGCAGCACATTCAGACTTGTAGTTGTACCCGCAGAGTATGTGATGGTCGGCGTCACTCTGATCGTCTTTTTGGTTATTCTCCTTATAGTGATGTTGGCAACGCGAGGAGGAACATCGGAAAACTTTGAGGAATGGAATTTCGCAGATTAACCCCAAGATTTTAAAAACCTCCTCTAACAGAACAAAAGCATAAAACACTCCAGCTACAGGGACGATGCAACCATGAGCCTGAAAATCGACTCTAAACTTAAAACCCGCTTTCCAGACCTGAATGTTCTCACCTTCCACATCGAAGGGGTACATGTTCGGAAGAGAGACAGTGAACTGGAAAAATGCAAGGTGGAAGTAATGAGGCAGGTTAGAGACGATTACAGCCTAGACTCGGTAAAGGATCATCCCACCTTCAGGGCTTACAGAGACTTTTTCTGGAGCATAAAAATAGACCCAACAAAAATCCGTCCAGCGGCAGAAGCATTGATCCGGCGAATTCTGGCAGGAAAAACTCTTCCATGCATAAACACGCTTGTTGACGTCTACAATCTAACCTCCATCAAAAGCAGAATCGCCTTAGCAACCTTTGACGCAGATCAGCTGGAGGGCGACCTTCTGATGAGGTTTGCAGAGGAGGGCGAGCAGTTCTATGGAATTGGAATGGAGAAACCGTTGATTCTGAAAGGGGGAGAAATAGTTGTCTCCGACGAAGAGAAGCTTGTGGCTATCTACCCTTATCGGGACGCTGACAACACGAAGGTAACTGAGAAAACAGAAAACATTACAGTAGTGGTTTGCGGAGTTCCCGGCATACCAAAACAGGACTTGGAGAACGCCTCTCAAGTGGCAGTGGAGTACATAAAGCGTTTCTGTGGTGGAGAAAAGGGAATCTAGTCTTGTCGCCACAAAAGATGCTGTCTCACGGTCATGTTTAGGTAAAACATTTATAGTATCGTTGTGTGTAGTATCTCCATCCAGTTATAGGGTATAGAGATTAATGACTGAAGAAACGAAGACCTCAACCGAAGAAACCCCAACCGAAGAAGCAACTAAACTATTGATTGACAAACCATCTGACTTCAAATTCCACGCGGCGTATCTGGCTTATTCTGAGACATGGGATAAAATAAATTCGCCAGACATCAGAACTGAATTGAACAACATCATAAAAGCCCTATCCAAAGAAGAGGTGGGCTACTCAAGCTTCTACAAAACATTAGACGAATATAGAAGGCATGGCTCTAAGCACTACGAATTCTCGAGAGAACGCATAGAAACCCAGAGAAAAAGAGACTGGAGAAAAAAACGAAACAAACAAGAACGAAACTCAAGACACAAAGGAAGACACTGAGGGCTTAGTGTTCCTGAGTTAAAGATTACTTTGTAGGTTCTAATGTTTTAGTGTAAATGAGAGCCACAGACGCGAAGTTTTTTACATTTTTTTCTAGTCAAATTTCTTTGACTAAACCCTCAGAATGCATCATTTATTTAGTCAAGAAATCTTTACAAAAATCCTTTTATAAATACTCAACCATAAAATGAATTGTTAGAGGCGTCTAACATGAAGGGGACAAAATCGAGATACGCACTTTTTCTCATCCTTTCCTCGTTACTTATACCCCTCCTTAATTTTACGTCCATACCCCCCGTTAAGGGAGCAGAACAAGTTTTTTTCGAAGAAAACTTTGAAAACTACAATGTTGGAACATTCCCATCTAGTGGCGGATGGGAATTATGGTATAATGGAGCAGGAACTGAACATCAGATTATTGTGGGTAACATTTCTGTTTCTCCAACCAAATCGCTGAAGCTTCTTGGCTTGGATTATTGGGCTGGCTTTGCAGCTAAAAGGTTCACATCAACTTCATCTACGATAGGTTTTGAGGTAGCGGTTAGAGTTGAAGAAAACAATGGACAACCCAGAGATGATGCAAGAGTAGCATTTACCACAAAAGTGAGCGGTTGTATCTCCCATGAATATGCTCCAGTCACTTTTCAGGATAGTGGAATAATTACTTCGGGCAGTCAGGTCCTGCAATCTTATGTTGCTGACAAATGGTACAAAATCAAGGTGATCATGAACAGAGACAAAGAGGCATACTCGGTTTGGGTTGACGGAGAATTGAAGGGCGAAAACTTGGCAGTAACAACCACATCAGGCAACATAACTGATTACCCTTCCTATGAAATTGAGGCGTTTTCGGTCAGTCAATGCTACAATAGCGTCACAGCGTATTTTGATGATGTTAGAGTCTTCGAGGCTTCCGAGGTAAATCCCGGATTGGAATTGGTTCCAAACAAAGGAATAGAAACAACCACCCTAGTGGGCTCCGGGTTTGCACCTAACTCGAAAATATCTGTCACATGGGATGGCGCCCCGATACCTACAGTGCCAAGTCCGCTAATCACTGACGGCTACGGAAACTTCACAGCCACAATCAGTGTCCTGAACCAACCCGACGGAATATACACAGTGAAAGCCGTTGATAGAATGGGAAATGAAGCCACTGCAACCTTTACAGTCACGCTAGGGTCTCCATCGCAGGCACATATCACAGTTCCAGACGATTACCCCACTATACAGGAAGCAATAAACCAAGCAGATGATGGAGACACAATTGTTGTCAAAGCCGGAACATACTATGAAGTTGTTAATGTGTATAAAAGGTTGAACCTGACTGGAATCGATTATCCAGTAATTGATAGCAACGAATCACGAAGTACCATTATGATAACCGCTGATGGCGTAACCCTACAAGGTTTTAATGTGACCAACTGTGGGTATTCGGGCGAGCCATACGGCGGCGGTATAGAGTTAAGTGGGGTAGAAAACTGTGTTATTGCGGGTAACATCGCTTATGAAAATAAGAGAAATGGGATTTCTCTAACCAACTCCAATTATAACACAATAAAAAACAATATCTGCCTTAATAACACGGAATCGGGGATAAGAATTTGGTCAAGGTCACCTCTGACGAGCAGCAATAATTTGATAAAAAATAATACTTGTGCCGGAAGTAAATATGGCATCGACTTATGGTCTTACATTTACATGACAACAACATGTAACGATAACACCATCACTGGAAACAACTGTTTCTCAAATAGTTACAGCGGCATACACATTGCCAAATCCAAGAATTGTCTCCTCTCCGAAAATGTGCTTTCCCAAAATAGCATTGGACTTCATCTAGAGGGTCATGACATGATTACACGGCACATCATCGCAACTAACAATCGAATCTTCGAAAACAATTACGGACTCGTTCTTTCTGGGTCAGGGTTGAATGAAGTCACAATAATTGAAAATATTATAGAAAATAATATCATTGGAGTAAGTGACCGCAACATCAATGGAGTAAATCCTCCTGACGATGTAGTCTTCTATCACAATAATTTCATTCAGAATGGAGAACAAGTAGGACGTTGTGGCAAAAACATATGGGATAATGGTTATCCTTCTGGAGGAAACTACTGGAGCGACTACAACGGCGTAGACTACGACGGAGATGGAATAGGTGATGTTCCATACATTATTGACGAAAACAACCGAGACAATTATCCACTCATGAGCCCTAACAGAGTAAACCCCTCTCCTTCATACCAAATTACTATTGACACTGTACCCCCAAACATAACGGATGTCTCTCAGGCGCCAGTCAGCATTAACGGAACTTTAGAGGAGGGAGTTAGAATCACAGCCACAGTAACTGATGCCGCAAGCGAAGTAGAACGGGTAGCCCTGAAATACAGTTACGGCAACGGAACATGGGTAACCGTTGAAATGACGAAACTGGAAGGAGACGTTTGGGATGGCATTATTCCAGCGTTTCCACACGGCACAAACGTAACATACACAATCATAGCAGAAGACAAAGCGGGAAACACAGTCACAACCGAGGAGCTGTCCGGAGCCCCAGATCAGTACGAGGTGCTGCCAGAGTTTCCGTTATGGATCATTCTGCCGCTGTTTTTGGTTGCCACAGCATCTGCCCTTGTTGTTAGGAAACGACTGTCAATCCCAGCTTTCGCTGAAATCTGTAACAGACTACACAGACTATTAACCTAAACAGGCATCAGCATTATAGTGCAGCTATTATTGCGTCTGTAACCTGCTTGGTTGACGAAGAGCCTCCAAGGTCAGGAGTCAAAACTTTTCCTTCTTCCAGAACAGTTACAACAGCGTTTTCGATTCGCTCAGCCCACCCAGTTTCGCCGAGATAATCCAGCATCATCTTGGAAGCCATGATAGCCGCCATGGGATTCGCAATATCCTTTCCTGCAAGCCTAGGAGCAGAACCGTGAACAGGCTCAAACAAACCGTAATCTGCTCCTATGTTGGCGCTGGGAGTTAACCCAAGTCCTCCAACTAAACCCGCTGTCTCGTCAGAGAGAATGTCCCCGAAAAGGTTGGAAGTTACGATTACGTCAAAGATGTGAGGCTTAAGAATGAGCCTCATGGCTGTAACGTCAACAAAAGCCTCTTCCACTTCCACCTCAGGATAATCCTCCGCAACCTTCCGTGCAACCTCAAGAAAGAGACCATCCGACATGCGCAGCACATTCGCCTTGGTAACCACAGTCACCTTCTTGCGTCGCTTCATCGCCAAATCAAATGCAAACCGTGCAATCCGCTCCGTAGCCTTTCTTGTAATCACCCTGATAGAATACGCCGAATCCGCAAGCTCAAACTCCATGCCGCTGTACAAGCCTTCAGTGTTCTCCCGCACAATCACCAAATCAACATCTTTCATGCTTTTCTGAATGGGAAGGCTCTTGGCGGGACGGACATTAGCATACAGCCCCAAGGCACGCCTCAACGTTATAATCGCGCTTCTGTAGCCGGGTACGCCAACAGGAGTGGTGGTTGCTCCGAACAAGCATGCCTGAGTCTTCCTTATTCCCGCTAAGACATCATCTGGCACTGGGGTGCCCGTTTTTTGGAAAACCTCGTAGCCAACTTCAAAGTAGCGGCAATCAAAAGTTAAGTCTGTGCTCTCCAGTACCCTGACAGCCTCAGGAACAACCTCACCGCCGATTCCAGGACCCGGAATAACAGCTATTTTATACGTTGTCATATCCGTCGCTTCGGAGAAAGTTAACTAGTCCGCCCTTCTCCACAATCCTCTGCATGAACTCTGGCAAGGGCTTCGCCTTGATGACAATACCTTTAGTTTTGTCGTGAACCTCGCCTGTTTTTGTGTTAACTTCAACAGTGTCGCCGTCATCGATCTTGTCAGCGTCTTCGCAGACAAAGAGGGAAAGCCCAATGTTTACGGAGTTCCTGAAGAATATGCGGGCAAACGATTTAGCGATTACAGCACTGATCCCAGCAGCCTTTATCGCCACCGGAGAATGCTCCCTAGATGAACCACAACCGAAATTGTTCCCCGCAACAATCACATCCCCCTCTTGGACTTCCTTAGCGAACTCTGGTCGATACTCTATGAACGCTATCTCGCCTAACCGTTTCCGGTCGGTTGTCACAGTGTATCTTCCGGGCGTGATAACGTCCGTGTTTATGTCGTCTCCAAACTTCCATGCTCTCACAGGTAATCCCTCGGATCAACAATCTTTCCAGCTAACGCAGACGCCGCAACTGTTGCCGGAGAAGCTAAAATAATTTCCGCTTCTGGCGATCCCATTCTTCCACTAAAGTTCCGGTTCTGGCTGGAAACACAAACCTCCCCCTCACACAACACTCCCTCATGCCTACCTACACAGGCGCCGCAGCTGGGGTTGCATATTGTTGCGCCCGCCTTAACTAGGTCCTGCAGGTATCCCTTCTCGAAGGCTGAGAAGTAGATGTCCTCAGAGGCGGGAGATACGATGAATCTGACGTTTCGGGCAATCATTTTTCCTTTCACGATTCTTGTGGCAACTTCGATGTCTTCTAGTCGCCCGTTCGTGCATGTCCCCAAGAAGGCCTGGTCTATGGGTTTTCCTTCGACTGCAGAAACAGTCTCCACATTGTCTACTACTGGGGGAAGAGCAACCTGCGGCTCTATATCCTTAACTTCTATTTCGTATTCGTTCTCGTATGCTGCGTGAGGGTCGCTCCTGAATATCTTTCCAGTTCGCCCGTTCAGAAAACCAAGCGTTTTTTGGTCTGCCTCAATTATGCCGTTTTTGCCGCCCATCTCAATAGCCATGTTACATAAGGTCAACCGAGAAGCGACAGCAGCGTTCTTCACGTAGCCGCCAGTGAACTCGCAGGCCTTGTACAGGGCTCCGGCGGCTCCAACATCCCCGACAATACTGAGGATAACGTCCTTAGCGTAGACGCCCTTCTTTGTTGAACCAGTTAAATTGAATTTCAGGCTTTCAGGAACACGGAACCAGCACTTTCCAGTAGCCATAGCCCCCCCAATGTCGGTTGATCCCAAACCAGTAGTGAAGGCTCCCAAAGCGCCTTCAGTGCAGCTGTGAGAGTCGGCTCCAACCAGAACGTCTCCGGGGGAGATGTACTTTTCAGCCAAAAGTTGGTGACAGACTCCGTTTGTGTAGAAGCCGGAAAGTTTCTGGTCCATAACGAATTTTCTTGATTTCTGGTGCATTGTTGCTCCTGCAACGGTTGGCGCAGGAAAGAAGTGGTCAAACACGATTATGACGCGGTCTTTGTCGAAGACTTTGTCTGTGATTTTGTAGAAGCTTTCGATGGCTAAGGGTGCCGTGGAATCGTGAGCCATAACATAGCTTACGTCAGTGACCACATAGTCTCCGGATGCCACTTCTTTCTGGTGCGAAGCGTTGGCTAAGATTTTTTCAGTTATTGTAGATGCCATATTTTTCAACTCTTTTCAATTTCGGTTATTATTTCTTTGATTTCATCGGGCGTGTACGAACTTCGCCTTTCCCCACTGGAAAACGATGCCTTTACTCTCTCAAGAACCTTCTTTGCCGTTTCCTCAGAGATTTCGAGACCAAGCTCTTTCGCCACATACATGATTCCATGTCTACCGCCCAGCTCGTCAATGTAAATTTTTCGTTTCTGTCCCATCAGTCGGGGCGGATAAAACTCGTATGTCGTCGGGTTTACAAGCACTCCATGCTGGTGTATCCCTGAACTGTGAGCAGTCACGTTTTCTCCAGTTAACGGTTTGTGAGGAGGCATTTTTACTCCTGAAATTTCCTCGACGAGTTTTGAGAGGGCAGTCAGTTGGGTCATCTCGAAGGGACTTGCCCCGAACAGGATGTGTAGTGCGGGAATAATTTCTTCGGTGATTGTTATTCCGGCTCTTTCTCCTAAGCCGTTTACGCTTGTTGACACCGTGGATGCACCGGCTTCCACTGAAGCCAAAGAATTTGCCAAGGCTAATCCAAGGTCGTTGTGGCAGTGCACCTCGATTGGGATGTCTAATACGCTTCCGATTTCCTTCACCAGAAACGCCATTCCATTGGGGCTTGTACACCCCAGAGTATCAACGACTCTTGCCCTGTCTGCCCCTGCCTCTTCCGCGGTTTTGTAGGCTTTTTTCAGGAAATTCAGGTCGTTTTCTCTGGTTGTATCCTCTGCGCTGTATATGACGAAGAGCCCATAACTTTCCGCGTAACTGATCGTGTCAACCAGCTTCTCCAGATACGCTTCTTTGCTCATGTCATGGAACTTGTATTTTCGATGGTAAGGAGATATGGAGAGGGACACCACGATGCCGTCGGCTCCCACATCCGCCACAACATCAATATCCTCATTCTTTGCTCGGGCAAAGGCGGAAAGCTGAGCGTCTAGGTTCAAGTCAACCAGGGATTCGATGCATTTTCTTTGCTTTTCTGAAGCGGCTGGGAATCCGGCTTCTATCTGCTGTATCCCAACTTCGTCCAGCTTCCTTGCGATCTTCAGTTTGTCTTCTATGCTGAAGATTACGCCGGGGGTCTGTTCGCCTTCCCTTAATGTGCTGTCGTGAACGATGTATTCGTCTAAGGAGGGAGCCTTGAAGTTGGCGAAGTTGTAGGGGCTTGGAAGGATTCCTTCTCTTCCTAATTTTTTTAGCAGTTTTTGCCCCTGTTCATCAAGATATTCTTCTTCCAATCTGGTGAGCCGTCCTTTTCACACTTTTTGCTGAGTTGAGTTTCCGAACTATACAAAACGTACAAATATATATACTTTATGTAAAATTGCCTCGACTAAAATACGAAAAACTTACCCCAAATTCTGAAACCGTAATCGCCGCGAAGCTTTTACCAGCTACGTAAAATAATCATGGTGTTTGTGTCTGATACACCCTTTAATCGCCGTATCCTCTCAAGGCACTCATTAACCTCTGTTATGTTAAAACCCGATATGATGGCTGCAATATCGTATTGGCCAGTAATCTCGTAGACCGATTCAACGTTAGAGAGTTTCTTCAGCGCCTTGGAAACATCAGAAGTTGGCAAAGAGGGGTCTACCGAAAGCAGAGCCACTGCTTCTGCTCCTTCTGCGAGTCCAACCTTGACGGTGAATCGCCGTATTGCCCCAGAATCTACAAGGGCTTTGATTCTCTTACGAACAGCTCCCTCAGACAAGTCAACTCTCTTTCCGATACTGCTGTAGGTGGCTCGGCCATCGCGCTTCAGAATTTCGATTATCGCCTTGTCAGTGTCATCCATTTTCTCCACTTCCGCTACAGTAAAGTGTATACGGAAAAATTTAACGGTTTCTGAACAATTCACAGCAAATTTATAACGATTTCCGCATCACGGTTCCCATTTTCCCACCAGCACCAAAACACTGGTTAACCGCATTTTCAGGCGTTACAATGCCAACTCTACGGAATTCGTATAATAAGTCGGAAAAAATGCAAAAACCACTAGGCGTAAATCCGAAATTCTTATAAATAGCAACATTTTCTATAATGGCTCACTTTAAACCAAAGAGGTGTGAGTTGTGAAGAAGGCCAACTGTCCCGACTGCGACGCGGAAATCGAGGTCCCAGACGATGTCATGAAAGGGGAGATTCTCAGCTGTCCCAGCTGCGGTCTCGAACTGGAAGTGACTGATAACACGGGAGATTCCGTGGAGCTCAAAGAACTGGGAATTGAAGGGGAAGACTGGGGAGAGTAAACTTTCCCTCATTATTTCTTTTTATTGTTCACATGCGAAACAGAAAAGTAGACCAAGAAACACTTATGGACTATAAAATGTTTGAAGCGTGGATGTAAGAACAGTCATGAGCATCGGAATTTTGTTTGAGAGCTCCGAAACCGACGAAAAAGGCATCAAAATGACAGCGGAGCAGATGGGAATAGACTTGGTTTACATCCCCTTCCGCAAAGTTGCTGTCCGCCTAGACGGAAACGGTTACAACATCCGA
>Ga0315545_1000263_pt1 | contig 57509 bp, 42 predicted proteins | sample SalMarSW160210MG_FD_203096 | JGI IMG/M metagenome (GOLD analysis project Ga0315545, IMG submission 203096) | Salt marsh sediment microbial communities from the Plum Island Ecosystem LTER, Massachusetts, United States - Salt Marsh Sediment SW1602-10 ...
ACATCGCTTTTTTTGCCATAATCCCGCCAAAGGCGGGACTGAAAACGTTTTCAGTTCTAGGTCCAATCTATGGCATATTATCAACTAAATCTAACCTTTTTACCAACACGAAACTTCCATTAAACCGAATCTCTCTTAAGTCGTTTTTGGTTTTGTGCTTGCGCCGTTTCCTTTTAAGCAGTCCTTCTTCTTTCCAAATCTTGCGGATAGCTTTATCAGAGATGGTAAGGCTAAAGTCTCGTTTGATCCTTTGGGCACCCCATGGTTTAAGCTTTCCTTTTAGCTGGACGGCTAACTTTCTTTGTTTTGGGTCTATTCTAGATGGTCTGTTTTTGGGCACCTTTCTTCTATTCTCCAGACCCCTCAATGAGCCTGGCTGCCACCTTTTCAACCACTTGCGCACTGTTTTAGGGGTGGCGCCAAAAACCCTCGCCGCAGGTTTAACTCCTTTATCCTTAGCATATCCGACCATCTCATGCCTGATCCATCTGGGGTCTTTACTTTTTCTCATAATGGTGTAATATTTAAGCGTAGACATCTTTCCCTCCTCCGGAGTTTGTTCTTTCTCCATTAGATTAAACTCCTCCGAGGGGGAGATGTCCATTGTTTCTTTATCTCATCCCGCCAAAGGCGGGACTCCTCTGCCCTCATTCTCAGGCCTCCATCTTTTCCACCAATCCTCTACCACCTTTTTCCCTTCCCTACCATAAACCAACAGAGGGATACCTTCTACCTTCCGTTTCCCAGAGTTAAATTTTTTATTCTGGCGTCGACAAGCATAAAGAGGTATGTTGTGTTTTTGCAAATGTGCGAAAATTCATCACCATTTCATTCAAAATCGAGGTAAAAGAAGTATGAGATCGCCGAACACCGAGCCAGGCCCCGAACAAAAATGGTTCGGGGCAAGCAACAACAAAAAGAAAAACGAGAAAGGAAGTGCGAGCATGAGCAAGAACGATTCTGTACCCCCCTCCGATTTTATCCGAAACATTATCGAGGAAGACCTGAGGACAAACAAATACGAAGGGCGCGTGCATACTCGATTTCCGCCAGAGCCAAACGGCTATCTACACATCGGACATGCCAAATCCATCTGCCTCAATTATGGTATTGCCGTCCAATACGGAGGTCTTTTCAATTTGCGCTTTGATGATACCAATCCAAGCAAAGAGGAAGTCGAATATGTGGAATCGATCAAAGAAGACATTCGATGGCTTGGAGTCGATTGGGGTGATCGTTTATTCTACGCATCTGATTACTTTGAACAACTCTACGAATACGCCGTGCAGTTAATTAAAAAAGGTGAGGCTTACGTTTGCGACCTGAGTGCAGATGAAATCCGAGAGACCCGAGGCACCTTGACTGAGCCGGGCCGGGAAAGTCCTTATCGAAATCGTTCTGTCGAAGAGAACCTGGATCTGTTCGAACGTATGCGGGCTGGTGAATTCGAGGACGGTTCCCGTGTGCTTCGCGCAAAAATCGATATGGCATCTGGAAATTTGAACATGCGCGATCCGGTAATGTACCGCATTCTACACGCCGAACATCACAGGACGGGTAACAAGTGGTGCATCTATCCGACGTACGACTTTACCCATGGCCAATCGGATTCCATTGAAGGGATTACACATTCAATCTGCACGCTCGAATTTGAAGACCATCGCCCGCTATACGACTGGTATCTAAACCAGTTGGGTATCCATCATCCTCAGCAGATCGAGTTTGCCCGCCTCAATCTCAGCTACACCGTGATGAGTAAGCGAAAGCTTCTGGAATTGGTAAAAGAGGAGCATGTCACTGGTTGGGATGATCCACGGATGCCCACAATATCGGGTTTGCGGAGACGTGGTTACACACCGGAGTCAATCCGAACTTTTTGTGAACGTATCGGAGTGGCTAAGCGGGATAGTACCGTTGATATCGCATTGCTCGAGCACTGCCTGCGTGAAGATTTGAACAAGCGAGCCCCGCGTGTGATGGCTGTGTTGCGCCCGCTTCGGGTGGTCATTGACAACTATCCGGAAGACCAGACAGAAGAGTTAGAGGCAATCAACAATCCGGAGGATCCTTCTATGGGGACACGGAAGGTTCCTTTTTCACGCGTGCTACACATCGAACAAGAGGATTTTCGTGAGGAACCACCAAAAAAGTTCTTCCGTTTAGCTCCTGGTCGGGAGGTGCGTCTAAAACATGCTTACATCATTAAATGTGAACGGGTAGTCAAGGATAAAAAGACTGGCGAGGTGATGGAACTGCACTGTAGTTATGATCCTGAGACTAAAAGTGGCGGAGCAAAAGCCGCACGTAAGGTTAAAGGGACTCTGCACTGGGTTTCTGCTGATCACGCTCTCGAAGCCGAAGTCCGTTTGTATGGTCATCTTTTCTTAAAAGCAAATCCAGATGATGTGGAGGAGGGTTCCGACTTTAAAGTTAATTTGAATCCGAACTCGTTGGAGACATTGAGCGCGTGCAAAGTTGAGCCAAGCCTGGCAAATGCAAAACCAGGAGATCGCTATCAGTTCTTAAGGCTGGGCTATTTCTGTGTTGATCCTGATTCGTCGGATAAAAAACTCGTTTTCAATCGGACGGTATCGTTACATGATACATGGGCCAAGATCGAGAAGGCGCAGCAGAAGAGGGAGAGATAATTTCGTTATTACATCGGGATTTTGTCCTATAGATATATTTCGTGTCAACAACGCACAAAAGCTACCCGCCGGGTCAGGGGACCTGGCGGGCACAAACCGGAGAGGTGATTAGGTGCTACAACTCGATCTGAGAGTAAACGATTATATTCTTGCTGGGGGCTAAGGTAGATTTTGACAGATTGAAGGCAGCTAACTTCAAAAGAGTTGGCATCATAAGTAGGATAACTATAGTGGCCAAGAAGAAAGACTCAGTCTACAGAACCGGGAACTGCAGTATCGCCTGCTTTCGGGAAACATTTAACATGGTCACGATTGATTCCGGGCCCTATCAGTGCCACACCGTGGCAGATATATACCTTTGGAATCATTTCCTTCATAAGGTCGTCTTCACAATCAGATCACGCAAAAGTTCTCGATCGAATCTGCCAACTTCAGCACAACTTCTTCTGAATGAATTCATTAAGACTTGCTATCATAACATAGGTCCCCCGATTGCCAATATCGAAGACTGGGGTTATGTTTGGGAGAACGATGAGTCTCTTGTTAAGGTAGGTATTCTGAAAAGCGGGAGGCAATTCTTTGTGATTTGGGAGTTAAAGCATGTTAGTTGATAACAGGAATTTTGTGGCTCTCGGACCCCCATTGCTCCGGCTGGATGTTATCATCCAGCCGCAGGGAAGACGGATGATAATCCGAAGGATCCATAGGACAATCCGTCTAGGAGCGGAATTTGGAGTGTTCACCTTTAGGTGAACCGACTGAAAATCCTTTGCCTTTGAGGAGGTTTCAGGTCAAGCTAAAGTCGTGGATCCCGCCTTGGCGGGGCTTGACACTCCAGCAAAACCTTTCCCAACTTAGCTTTTTTAGCCACCTTTTCTAACTGAATTTCGTCCGAATAAACTCGACTGCTTTTTGGATTCTTTTCACCACTTCCTCTTTACCCAGAAGCTCCAACAGATCGAAAAGCGGCGGTCCGGCTGAGGTTCCGGTTGCTGCCAAACGAACCGGGTGAATCAAGACAGATGGTTTTATTCCCATTTCGTCGGCTAAGCTACGGAGTGCTTGTTCTATTTGAGCTTTCTCGAAGCTGTCCAAACCAGAAAGACGATCAACATACGCACGCAACCTGTCTGCGGCTTCAGGTGAGCTGAAATGTTTTTTTGTTGCCTTTTCCTCGTATTGATAGTCGAACGCAAAAAAGTATTTGCCTTTCTCGGCAAACTCTTTTAAAGTCTTGCATCTTTCTTTGAGTAAGGAAACAAATTTCAAAAGCCTTTCCCTTTTCTCCGTCATCATTTCTTGACTTATCAACTTTTCCCTGATCAAAAAAGGGATGACCAATTCTAAAAGCTTCTCATTGTCGCTGGCGCGGATGTATTCCCCATTCATCCATTCCAGCTTCTCTTTATCGAAGATCGGATTCGACGGATTCACCCCTTCCAGGGTAAACAGCTCTATCATCTCATCTATGGAAAGGATTTCCCTGTTGTCTTTTGGCGACCAACCCAGAAGGGCTGAGAAATTCACAAAAGCCTCGCGCAAAAAGCCTTGCTCCTTATATTCCATCACAGAAACCGCCCCGTGCCTTTTTGAGATTTTGGCTCTGTCCTTTCCTAAGATAAGAGGAATATGGGCAAAGTGAGGAGGAGTTAGGTCCAGAGCTTTATAAATGAGAGTCTGTTTGAAGGTGTTGGCTATGTGGTCGTTTCCTCTGATGACGTGAGAGATTTTCATATCTACATCATCCACCACGCAGGTGAAGTTATAAGTCGCAGTCCCGTCTGATCTGAGGATGATTAAGTCATCTAACTCTTTGTTCTCTTTCTTAAGCTCTCCGTATACCAGATCAGAGAAGACAGTCTCGCCCTCAGGCACCAGAAGTCTTATTGCCCTGGGCTCTCCCTTTTTTATTTTCTCCTCCTTTTCGGCATCCGAAAGTTTCAGACAGGTTCGGTCATATTTCCAGGCGCCCTTGGAGGCGATGGCTTGTTTTCTCTTTTTCTCTAATTCTTGAGGAGTACAAAAACAGAAGTAGGCTTTCTCGGTTTTCAAAAGCTTCTGAGCATAACCCTGGTATATTTCTGCTCTCTGGGACTGATAGTATGGTCCCTCATCCCAGTCCAACCCCAGCCATTTCAGGCTCTCTAAAATAGCATCCACCATCTCTTGGCTGGAACGGGACACATCCGTATCCTCGATTCTTAAGATGAATTTTCCTTTATGATGCCGGGCAAAAAGCCAGTTGTAGATGGTGGTGCGGGCAGTGCCTACATGAAGGAAACCGGATGGACTGGGAGCCATCCGCACTCTTACCTCACTCATACTTCTGCTTTCCTAACAACCCCTCTGATTCAGCTTCGGTCCTCTGCAACGGCTGTATCACAACTTTAGCTTTTTCCTGTTCCAGGTAAAATCTAATTCCTCCCATTCCTCTGGCCAACAGATTGTAAATCCAGGTGAAGATAGCGGTAATCACCGCACCACCTACAGCATAAAAAAGTACCATAAGGAATATTGTGACGATACCCACAGCTCCGGTCAAGCCTCGTATAGCCTCAAGTTCGCCGCCCATCTGGCTTAAGAGTCCACCTATCATGGCAAGCGTAAAAGCATAGAGAACTCCAGCAATCAAGCCAAAGATCCCACCCAGCACGAATGCGATCTTCACTACAGACCAGATGTCAATTTTTTTTATCTCGTAAGTCATGTCCCCTCCTCTTTTTTAGATCTCTGTGTTTTATCGGAGTGCAAACCTTCATACATTAGTTTCATGATGTTTGGATTATACAAAATGTTCCATTTAATGGCAAGAAGTTTTATCGGGATCTGAAAAAAACAACGGGAATCTGGCAGGCAGGGATGTCTACCGTACGAGATAATGACGGGTTTCACCTCGTAGGCCGGGTTCACCCGTTTGATGCTTCGGGAATGGGAATTTCCAAAACTAAAGGACATTGGGATTCCCCGATGCCGATGCATCCAGACTCATTGGATTCGACCTTGACAGATGAGACCTAAAAAAGGGTGTTGGGCTTTTGTGAAGGCTGGTAAATAGTGTATTTTTGGTTTTAAGGGGTACAAGATGTAATGCCACGAGTTCTTTTTGTCTTCGTAAGTCATTGTCCACAGGATCCACAGGAAAAGCCAATAACAATTTTTCTCAAACTGTCAAACTTGAGTTGGAGGATTAAAAAAATGATTTCAGGCTGATCGAACTGCTGTTCGGAACTTCGGTTTCTCGTCTCTAACTGGAGTTTTGTAGGTCGAGCATGTCCGCCCTTCGACAAGCTCAGGGTGGTGAGCAAAGCCGAACCAAAGGACTGCTCGACAAATAGGGTTGTCAACTACCCTTTGGGATGACTCTTCAAGGCGAGTTCTTTAGGATGGTTAACCTACAAGACTTCGTTTCACTTGCTCTTGGACGGATTATCATCCGTCTTCCCGTCTGGCTGGACGACGGAGACCCCCAGACGGGAGCGCATGCTCGTTTGGGATAACATCCAGCCGGAGCATAAACGAGCCTTCAGGGACTGTTGAAAAGTGTCTCACACGCTTTAATTAGTGAGAAGATTATCGTAGGGATCCCGCCCTGCCTTTGGCGGGGGGATGGCTGTCTTCCTTAAAGTTAGGACAGGGATTCATCCTGAAGGACAAGCCCTGTCCCTATCCTATGGATCCTGCGGACATAAAAAATTCTCCACAAAATGGCTTTTTCAACACACCCTAAGGCCTTGTCCCTGGTGATCTTGGATGAGTTTGTCAAGACCCATAGCCAGAATTCTAACCTCCTTATGAGTGGATATAATTTTGCCGGGGGCTAAAAAAAGGAGAAATTTTTCTTGACTATGTCTGTGGTTTGCTTATATTATACATAGAGTCTTATTTTGCAAGAGAGTGGATTTCTCCACAATTAAAAATTGGAGAAAAGCTTTTTGTGTGCCCCAAATTTATTTATCGTATCTAAAGTAAGGAGGAAAAGATGAAGCAAGGTATTTTGATTTTAGTTCTGGCGGTTTTGGTATCTCCGATTCTTCTGACAGGCTTAAGTTTTGCGGATCAGGATCCCAATGACCCCTACGGGCCTGACTCTGTGCTGTTCAGGTCAAGAGAGCTTTTAGTCCCTTGTCCACCTGAAGCTGGACAGGCTGTGATCCCATTATATTTCAGAAATGATACCTACATCATCGGCCTGCAGGTTCCGCTAACTTGGACCGGACCCGTTGATTTGGATTCGGCCAGTTTCTTCGGAAGCAGACTTAATTACGTGTGGGATAAGGATGTGACCATTGACAATATGAACAAAAAGGTCCTGGTCACAGCCCAGGTGGGGATACAACAGCCTATACCCGATGGGCGAGGCATGCTGGTAAAGTTCTATTTTTCCACCAGTGATACGGGCGATTTGATTATTGACACAGTGGCTGACTCTCCCCTTCCGGAGGAGCATCTTTTGTTCACCCGTGAGGATTCAGTCACCTACACCCCCCAATACCGGAGAGGAGAGTTCCATCTGGTGTGTGAGCAAGACCCCAATGATCCGGGAATACCGGATTCGGTCTCATTTTATCCTGAATATGCCTATTATCCTCTCCCCGGTGGTCCGGGTTTGTTCTATGCCCACATACGTGTGGCCAACGATGATTCAGTTGGAGCGATCACCCTCCCACTTACTTGGTCCGGACCTGTTGATTTTGATTCAGTCACATTCATAGAAACCATATTAGGGGATTCTGTTAGAGTGGCTAATGTGGATACTGTGGTTAAGAAAGTGCTGGTCGGTTTGATTCCGGTGCATGATCCTCCCATTCCTCCAACTCAAGGGCTTTTCACCACCCTGTGCTTCACCTTGACTGACATGACCGGGATTGTGCAGATTGATTCCACCTTCATCCTTCCGATTAATCATTTAATCTTTACCACCACCGAGCCTCAGGGCTATCACCCTCAGTATGTGGCTGGAGAGTTCCCTGTCTTGCCATACTGGCCCGGAGATGTTACCTTTGATGGGGAACGAAGAGATCTTGAGGATGTGCTTTATCTGATCAACTACATATATAAGGGTGGTCTTGCTCCGCCTCATCCTATCTCAGCAGAAATAACTGAACCGGATAGCACTATAGATATTGAGGATGTACTTTATCTGATCAACTACCTGTATAAATTTGGACCGGTTCCCAATCCCGGTGATCCCTGGTAAGAAAGAGAGTCCGATAAGAGGATTAAAAGGCGTCCCGCCAACGGCGGGTCGCTTTTTTTATTTTTATTTTGATCATACCTGAATTATCCACGATTACTCTCTCTGTATCCGGGCAAAGCCAACAGTTTTGTTCTCGTCCCAAACCATCCATGATCGCAGCGAAAACGAAAGACGGCTGCCCTTTCTTTTACTCTCGTGTGGTTTAGTCTCACGATAACCAGAACCTAACTTAAGTTAGGTTCTGGTTTCGATTTCGAGATGAACGGCGGGTGAAGCCTGCCAGCCATGCACGGACGCCTGGACGGGGGCGTCTGCCTGCCCCTCTGGGCTCCAAAAGCCAATTGTCCAACTCATACATTACCAACAGAAAATGTGATTGAAAAAGTGGTTGACAGGGTTGTACAAATGGTTATAATGACTAATGCGAACCGAGTGGATTTATCAGAAATCGGGCTTTAAAGGTTGCGCCAGGAGCTTACTCTTCCCCGTACGGGGAATCCTGGTGACTAACGCATTGAAATCAAAATTCATCAGGACTAAGTCCTGACATAAAATAAAGAATGGATCAAGCTGTTAACACATTGGCGAAAGACGCTCGTTGGGAAGGATGGTCAAAGAGTTCATTTGAATCCCTTCAGACTATGGCATGTACTTTCGGGTTTGCTCATCAGGTACCAAAAGCAGTAGTAAAATGCTTTGACGTTGTAAGAAAACTCATTCTTCATAGCTACTTCGAATATGAATTTCTTGATGTCGCTTTCGAAAGAACACTTTTCATCTTTGAATTGGCATTAAAGATTCGCTACGAAGAGATTTGTGGCAAGAGATCTACTGGAAAAAACTCAAATTTGCGTAAACTGATTCATTGGGCTAGCACACAAGGCCTTTTTGAAGATGACGAAACAGCAATTCAATCCATACGACAGCTACGTAATGACATGGCGCATCCTGAAAGAAATAAACTGTTCGGATATTTTTCGTTAGATGGCATCCATAAAATTGTTGAAGTAATCAATGAGCTTTACGAGGGTATTGATTTAAGAAAGTCTCGTACACAACAAGAAGCGAAAGCTGAATCTCTACTGGATGAGTATCTAAAGAAAGGCGCTGAGTTGGAATTACGGAATTTTCGGCTCATCATATTCAAAGCCAGTTTGCTGTATTGCGATAATAAAGTCTTTCCCCCAAAGTGCTATTTTCTTTTTTGGCCAATTTTCGATCCAACTCCACGAGATGAAAGAGTTAACGTTTGCGAACCAATTATCTTTAGTTCAAATTACTGGGAGTTTACTGATGACGTTTTTAGATTTAAAAGTGATGTTGATGAGCACGAGTTCAAACTAAGAAGGATAACTATAAAAGAAAACATTCAGAAATATGAGAAGTGGATAAAAGATTTTGAGGCAAGTGAATTCCCAGTCAGATACATAATCAATTATCGAATTGGGGAAATTAAGGGTTGCGTCAGGCGCTCACTCCTGACGCCTAAGAAACGATGTGTGTCAGGACTAAGTCCTGACACAACGCAATCATATTAAAGAAGAAGAAATAAGGAATTAGAAATGGAATTAGTTCCCACATTTGAAATTGGATGGCTTAATGGGTGGCTTCTATTAGCTTTGCTCTATTTGATAATGGGTATATTGCTTCTCACCTTTCCCAAGTATGTGGTAGCACGGCTTTATGAATATGACAGGTCAAGTTGGAGTAAAAAGCAACGAGCATTTTATTTTGTAGGAAGATTATTAGTTCTTATTTATTTTGTTCTAATAATCTTTACTCCATTAAAAATAGGATCAAATATACTCATTCCCGGGATTATTTTATTTGTCGTTGGCTTAACTGGTTTCATTATTGCTCTTTTCAATTTCAAAAATACACCTCCTGATAATTTGGTTACACAAGGAATTTACAGAATATCACGCCATCCACAGGTTCTAATGTTATTTATTTTAGGTTTCGGGATTTGTATTTCTATAGGCTCTTGGCTTGCACTATTTATACAAATTCTATCTTCATTATTTGGTCGCTATAGAACTCTGGCGGAAGAACAAGCTTGCTTGGATAGATATGGTGATTCGTATCAAAGTTACATGAAAAATGTGCCTAGATATTTCATATTCTTTTAATTATGAATTTTCAGCGTTTTAAATATGAAGCTGATGAAAAAGCATAAAATTTTTGGTTCTTCTCCCAATTAGTGGATGAAAATATGGTCTAAATAAAAGTATAGACATCCTTTACTCCTTCTGGTATAATATTGTTGACAAAAAAGCCAAAAAGGAGGACAGGATGTCTAGGATAAGTATAACACAATACTTCTTTCCAGGTCAAGTAAAAATTATGGAACAGTTGTTTTCCCCAGATTCGAGTCCGCAGGATCCAAGTTCGGATCGGGTCATTATCTCTATGAGACCTAATCTTCGCTTCACTCCTCGCTGTAGTAAATGTGGAAGTAAAACCCTCGTTTCCCACGATATGACAAAACGGCTGGTTAGAGATTTAAATCTGGCTGCCACCGTAGTTTGGCTTAACTTGTTTTATCGAAAGGTTTATTGTCCCATCTGCAAAAAGGTGCGAGTGGAGAAACAGGAGTTTGTTGAGCCCTATGCCCGTGTGACTAAACGACTTGCCCGCTATATCTACGAGTTGTGTAAGATAATGACGGTTAAAGAGGTTGCTTTTCATGTGGGGCTTGATTGGAAGACGGTTAAAAACATTGATCCCGCCTTGGCGGGAGAGGAAGTCGTAGTTCAGGAGCCGCAGGCTCCTGACAACATAATTCAAGTGTCAGGAGCAAAGAGGTCCTGACCTACCATTTATTATTGTTGTTAGTGTAACATGTCCATTTTGCGCCGTTACCATCGTGAGGGTAATATCTATTTCATCACCAACGTAACATATGAGCGAAAGCCCGTATTGGTCGATAACATCGATTTGCTGTGGGCTGGATTCAGTACGGTCAAAAATAAAGCAACTTTTGATATAATGGCGTGGGTTATCCTGCCTGACCATTTCCATATCGTGATTGACCCTAAACAACATGACATTTCAAACATTCTTCAACGAATCAAAATGAGCTTTGGTGTCCTCTGGCGAAAGCGAATGAATTTCTTTTGCGGAAGAGTGTGGCAAAACCGCTTTTGGGATCATATCATCCGAGATCAGGAAGACCTAAATCGACATATCGATTATGTCCATTTTAATCCGGTTAAACATGGATATGTTAATTCACCATTCGACTGGACACACTCGTTCATTCACAAATATCATGCAGAGGGTTTTTATTCTCGCGACTGGGGATTGAGAGACACTACTGAGATTAAACGAAAATTTGGAGAATAATATTGAATGTCAGGAGCACAGGGCTCCTGACCTACTAACTGCACACTACTGTGTGCTTTTGAAGCAACATCTAATGGATAAGACGCGGTTTTACTGTAACACTTGCAAGAATGCCACTTGGCACGAAATTGTTGCGGAGCATCAACAATCTCATCATGATTTCTTTTGGGACGCAGACAAATTATTCCATGGACAAATACTAAAATGCTCTGGCTGTGATTCCTTATCCTTTCGTCTCTACGAGCATCCTTTTGAGTTTGATACAAGCGGCAAGGTGGTCGAACATATTTACCCGACCCGAGAACTTGAGAAGCGAGAGCGGAAATATTTCGGCATACTACTACCTGAAGGTATAAGCAAGATTTACGTACAAACTAATGACGCCTATGACAATGAGCTATATCTGTTGGCCGCAATAGGTCTACGAACACTGATTGAGGCTATCGTAGTCAAAAAGTTGCCTCCAAACGAATACTCCGCAAGCATTCAATCAAAAATAGAAGCGTTGAAAAAACACTTCAGCGCAGAAGTCATAAATACGCTTCAGGAGTTCCGCTTTATGGGAAATAAGGCGACTCACGAGCTTGAAGAACCAGACAAGCTGGACATTCATAGAGCCTTGAATGTAGTTGAAGACATTATGACCTTTTTCTTTAGCGTTGAAGATAGCGCGTACTATTACAGGATTTATAAGAAGAAAAAGAGCGGGGGCTAACACCGGGTTGCAGCCGACGCGCTCTGCACGCGGCTGATCCCGTTGCCATTATGCCATATCACAGGGAATTTCATATTATATCGTCTACGTTGCGGGATACATTTTCAGTACCTTCTGTATGTATCGGGTGTGCAATCTCTCATGATCAACCAACTCGTAGGTCAAGCATGGCGTCCAGTTGGATCCGTAGGATAGCCTGTTTGACGAAAAAGTCTTCAATGGTGAAAATGACAGCTTCCCTATTTATGGGGGATGAATATATGCTGTATGCACATAAACTCCCCTTGTGGGAGAAGAATAATCTCTCTGGAGCACCGCCGAATGGCTGGAAAAAATTTAAAAACAACCACCAGTAAGGTCAGTAAGGTCAGAAATACCAGTTTCGTACGTCAGGAGCCCTGAGCTCCTAACCTACTAACTACGTTGCGGGATACATTTTCAGCAGCCTTTGAATATATTTCGTGTGTAATCTCTCATGATCCACCAGTCTCCGCAACACTTTTCTTGCTGTCCATAAATCACAAGTCGGGCTTTTATATTTCGCTGGCTGATGGATTCCTCTCATCGTCTCTCTGGGAAGCTTCTCTAAAGCCCCAACCACCAACTCTCTGATGTGATTCAATAATCCAAAAACGTCTTTATGGAATTTTTCAGGCATCTCAATATTAAGGCGGTTAACATACCACCATTCCACGTAAGCTATGTGTCTGAGACAATTTCTTAGTGAGCGGGGTTGGTCATTTGGTTTGAAGCCAAGCTGTTTCCCAGTTAGATTGGACACTAAAGCAAGTAAATCGTTACGGGAATATTTCATTAGCTGAATGGTTCTTTTAATGTCATCTCTTTTAATAGGTAAAACTTCAGACCAGAACAATGGCTCAGGCTTACCAGCTTTTGCAGGATTGTAGGATATTTGTATCATTTCAGCCACTTCAATTTCTATGTCATGCCTCTTATCTTGAGCTTTCTCTCCGTGTTTCTTCAGCCACTCAAACCATTCAACTATAGCAATTCTCGCTTTCTGTAAGGCCCTTTCCTTTGTTCGTCCAAAAACCCAAGAGCCAGGGCAGTCTGGAACAAAAGCGCCTGTCGCCTGAGGACCCACCTCAAGGCATACAGGAAATTTTGACATGGCTTTTTCTTCCTCTATATAATACATGTTAACTTAGAGTGTCTGCCTTAAGGGCTTGTTGAAAAAGCTACACTGCGGGGCGGGATGACGGAGACCCGTCTGGGAATTCCCGACCCTATCTCTGAAAGGCTACCTTGTCAAGACATTTTTCTTCTTTGCTAAAGGTTTTTAGGTTTTTTTCCATCTATCTCTTCGTCCTACCGTAGGTGGACATTGTTTTTTATTCGGTGCCGGGTTTCCCAATTATGTTTAACGGTGTACCTTTCCGCCAGGGGCGGATCTGCCTATGGCAGAAATTTTTACTTGACCTGGAAAGAAGTATTGTGTTATACTTATGTCAGACATCCTGTCCTCCTTTCTGGCTTTTTTGTCAACAATATTATACCAGAAGGAGTAAAGGATGTCTATACTTTTATTTAGGTCGTATTTTCATCCACTAATTGGGAGAAGAACCAAATATTTATTCACGGATCGTGTGGACAAAAGCTTTGTCCCAAGTCAAAAAACAAAACTTACAATCTGTTCTTTGGAGGGAGAAAAAATGAGAAAAGTTTCAGCCTGTTTTACAGTGGTGTTATTGATGCTGGTGGTCTGGATAAATTCTTGCTTTTCTCAGAACCTGAATGATATTTTCAAAAAACACATGGATGCTCTTGGAGGAAAAGAGAATCTGCTCAAGGTTAAAACTCTCTTTTCAGAAGCCACAATAAAAGTGGGAGGCCTGGAGGGAACGTTAAGGGTTTGGTGGAGTGGGCCTGATCGAATGAGACAAGAGGCTGATTTTTCTATCTTCAAACAGTTGATCGTCTGCGATGGCAAAGATTTCTGGCTCAAAGACCAGAACGGAAAGGTTAGGGAATTGGTAGGATATGAAAGGCAGAAACACATGCAAGAGCTTTATTTTGAAGCTTTGTCCTATCTTTTTCCTGAAAGGGGTGAAGGAGAAAAGAAACTTATCGGCGAAGAAGAACAGGATGGAAAAAAATACTTTATAGTGGAAATCACTCCCGAGGGCGGCGAGCCGAGGAAGCTTTTTATCAACAGTTCAAGTTGTCTGATAGATAAATATCAGGAGCCAGCAGATGAGGAAACCGCTTTTGTCTTCTTAACCGATTATCGTTCTGTGGATGGGATTATGATCCCTTTCAAGTTACGTCAAACCACAGGCAAGCCGCAGTATGATATTTATATTGAATATGAAGAGATCCTGGTGAATCCCTCTTTGAATGACACTCTCTTTGTCAAACCACATGAGGAGGGCAAAGACTTTGGATTCACCACCTCTGCCGGATACACAAAGATTCCATTTGAGCTGGCTAGCAATCATATCTATCTGAAGGTAAAAATCAACAACTCTCCTCCTTTGAGCTTTTTGCTGGACACTGGAGCAGGAGCCAATTGCCTGGATTTATCCAAAGCCCAAGAGTTAGGAATCCAGACTGTTGGCAGAGTGGAGGCCAAAGGAGTGGGAGGATCTTCTGATGCCTCATTTCTCAGGGTTGACTCCATTGTGGTTGGCAATTTGACTTTTCTGAATCAAAACATGGCTGCCATCCAGTTGAGTCTCGTGGGCGGATTTGACGGCAAAGAGATCGACGGCATATTAGGTTATGATTTCTTCAACCGATTCGTGGTAGAGGTCGATTACGTACATCAAAACCTCACCATCTGGGAACCGGATAGTTTTACCTATTCTGGTCCGGGAGAAAAGATAGATATTTTGATCGAGAGGAGCACACCACAGTTGAGCGGCAAGATCAATGAAGAGCAGGTGGCTGATTTCAGAATCGATACCGGAAGCAGAAATAGCTTGGATTTGCATGCTCCTTTTGTTCGGAAACATGAATTATTAAAGAAATACCCGAAATATGTGGATGCTCCCGCAGGTTTTGGAGTGGGGGGAGCCACCAAAGGGGTGATAGGAAGAATTAAAAGTTTACAGATCGGCAACTTCACAATTCCCTCACCGGTTACCGGCCTCTCTTTGGCAGACCAGGGTGCGTTTGCTACCACCAAAACCGCAGGTAACATCGGGGGCGGGTTACTTAAAAGATTCAAAGTAATCTTTGATTATGCAAACAATCAAATGATTTTAGAAAAGAATGAAAACTTTGATCTTCCAGACAGATATAACATGAGTGGACTTTTTCTAATAGGAGAGGAGGGGAAGATAAAAGTATATAGTGTAATCAAGGATTCTCCGGCGGATGAGGCAAACATTAAAGCCAGCGATCAGATTTTAACTATAAACAACTCTTCGGTTAACAACTATTCACTTCAGCAAATTAGAGATTTGCTGAACCGGAAAGAAGGGACCAAGGTCAGATTAGACATAGAAAGTCGGGGGGAAACCAGAGAAGTGGAACTTATCCTTAAGGAGTTGATTTAGCAATCGAGGTAATAGAAAGGTGATCCCATCTAAATCAGTTACGTTAATGTTTTATGTTTTTACCAGCTTGAGTTTGAGGGTGGTTTGAACGCAGTATGTATCTCTTTTTGAGAAAATTTTCATCATTCTTTCCACCCCGCAGGCTGAAGCCTGCGACTACTCACTACTCCCCATGAGAATATCGAACCCATTTTTTGCTTGACAAGAAACCAACGGGTTAGTATTTTTGCGAACAAACAGGGATGATTTGAACAAGACAAAGAAAGGAGGTAAACGAACATTCCAAAATTTCGATTCAGTGGTTATTGTCTTAGCAGAAAGTAACAAACATTTGGAAAGGGAAAGGTTATGAAAAAGATAGTTTGTCTCAGCGTGATGGCCTTATTTCTTATAGGCGCATCTTCTGTCGCTTTAGCTGGTAAATTCAGCATAGGTGGTTTTGGCGGATTGAATATTCCCGTAGCGCAGGACGATGCCAAAAGCGGAGCTCTTTTTGGGGCAAAAGCAAGAATCCTGCTTCTCCCATTTTTGGGACTCGAGCCCAATTTCTCTTTTGCCAAATATGGAGGTGAAGATGTGGAGGTTCGGGGAAAATCATATCCGGGGGAAGGCGGAGATATTACTTCATTCGGTGCGGATATTGTTTTTGGCTCGATGTCCGGCTTTAGCAAGATGTTATTTTATGGATTAGCCGGAATAAATTACAATACCTACAAACGTGAGGAGGTTTCGGACGAAAGTGGAGTGGGGTTGGCGTTTGGGACCGGATTTGAATTCTTCCCCACCGAGCTTCTGAGCTTAGAGATCAGAGCCAAATATCATTCCATCAAGGTGGGAGACGGAGGAAGACCTCATCTTGAGCTTTCCGGCGGCCTAAATTACTATTTTGGCATCGAATAAAACAAGGAGGAGGACCTAATGAAAATGAAAAGAAAGAGCTGGACTTTGCTGTCGGTGGCACTTTTTGCGACTTTGCTTTTGAGCGGCTGTTGGCTCTTTGGGATTACTCTGATGCTAAGCTATGACATAGAGGACGAAATTGTGTCCACCGATACCCATTTCAACAGTGTGGCAATAGATTTGACCGAAGAGCAGGATTGGAAGGACAATCAGGATAAGCTTGATGAGATCCACAGTTTGCTTTTCCACGGATCTATTACCAATTACGAGAATACCTCGGCAACCGGACAGCTATACGTGTATAAAGATGGCACCTTGAATACCATAACGGAGGTAGAAAGTTTGGCAACCTTGGTCTTAGATGGGTTGGTTTTGCCTCCCGACAGCACCGTGGAGGTTCCTCTTCTCTACATGAACATTGAGGAAATCAGAGATCTTATCATGGAAGGAAAATTCTCCCTGTATGCCATTGCCACTAATGTACCGTTTCATATAAGGGTCTTTGACGCTACGGTGGTGGTGATATTTGCCGTAGAAGCCATATTCTAGATTTGTTCATACTACCTGATTTTCCTTTTGGGTCGAATTGTGGTCGAAGTTCTTTTTGTCCCGGCTTTGAAAAACCGAAGCCGGGATATTTTTTGGGGAACGTGAAACCTTGTCCGCCGGTGTGAACCAAGGGGGCTTGCTGAAGAACTTAAACTGGAGTGCCCGTGTGGGGAGATTCTTAGGGCAAACTTTCGCACTCCCAAAACACTTTTTCTTTGTTGGTAACGGACGCCCTCGTCCGTTACCATAATTTATATCTGCGTCACGGACGAGGCGTCCGGGATGAACAAAAGACTAAGTATAATTTTCTCAGGCTAAACTTACGAAAGGAAATATTTGACTTTCTGTTCTTTTTTAGCTAAATTTGACTTGGGTTCACATTGTACTACAAATCATTCCACAAAGAGGAGGAAGAATGAAGCTGACAATAAGTGTGATCAAGGCAGATGTGGGGAGCATAGGTGGACACATCAAGCCCAGTCAGAAACTGAAGGACTCGGTGGCAAATTTCGTCTACGAAAACGGAATCAAAAAGGGCCACCTAATCGATTATTATGTCTCCAGCACCGGCGATGATATTGCTATTTTGATGACTCATCAAAAGGGCGTATTGAATGATACCGTTCATAAGTTAGCCTGGGATGCTTTTCTGGAGGGGACTAGGGTGGCAAAAGAACAGGGTCTTTATGGAGCGGGTCAGGATCTCTTAAAGGATGCTTTTTCAGGCAATGTAAAGGGGATGGGTCCGGCGGTGGCAGAGATGGAGATTGAGGAAAGACCAAATGAGTGTTTCGTTTTTTTCGCCGCAGATAAGACCGACCCCGGGGCATACAACTTGCCCTTCTACCTTGGTTTCGCCGACCCCATGTATTGTGCCGGACTGTTGCTTTCGCCCAAGTTGAGCAAAGGATTCAAGTTCGTGATCATGGACGTGGCAAATACCGAAGGGGATAGGGTGATTGAGCTTTCCACCCCGCAGGATTTATATGATATAGCTTCACTTTTGCGGGATAATCAAAGGTTCGTCATAGAACATATATATTCCAACAACACCGGCGAAATCGCCGCTTCGGTTTCCACCACTCGTTTGCATAACATTGCCGGGAAATACACGGGCAAGGATGATCCCATTGCCGTGATCAGGGTGCAGGGAGCATTTCCAGCCACCGGGGAAGTTTTAGCTCCGTTCTCCATTGGACATTATGTAGCTGGATTTATGCGGGGAAGCCATACCGGTCCTTTGATGCCGGTTAAGGCAAATTCATCTATCTCCTATTTCGACGGACCACCCATAGTCTCCGCTCAGGCATTCTCAGTGAAGAATGGAAAATTGACCGAGCCGGCTGATGCCTTCGACCAACCTTTCTGGGATTGGGTGCGCGATCAGGTTTCACAAAAAGCATTGGAGATAAGAAGACAGGGCTTCTCTGGATGCGCCATGCTTCCTTATTCCGAGTTGGAATATGGTGGAATTGTGGAGAAGATGAAAAAGCTGGATGGCAAATTCAAGGTAAGAAAATAACCTCTGAGATGGGACAGGGGTTTAAACCCTGCCCCAAAAGAGAGTAATAAATATTTGGAGTGTCAAGCCCCGCCGAGGCGGGATCTACGACTTCAGCTTGACCAATGTTTTTTCATCGGATTCGGTCTGCCTAAAGGCAGACACTCCAGATTACATGAGAGTTTGTGTCAAGCAGGCTACGCCATGCTTGACCTACCATATATCTCACTCCCCATCTCCCCCTCTCCACACATGTGGAGAGGGGAACGGAGGGTTAAGACAAGGAGGTGACTAAAGAAGATATTGCTAATGATGTCTCACTTTTCAACTTTTTTCATTTATAGCTTTTCCTTAACCACGTTTTAAACCAAAGAAGGAGGATAAAATGTCTTTGGAAAAAATCAAAGTCAGATATTTGTCTTTGGCAATGCTTTTCTGCTTTTTGTTATCAGGCGCAATTTATGCTGTTGATAACGATGAAATGATGCAACTTAAAAGAGACAACATCTCACTGGATGGCTTCTCACAGAACCGTGGGGAAATGGATCTGCTTGCAAGGGATCAAGGGCTCTACAAACCCTGGCTCTGGGGGAATGACGTGACCATAGCCACCGGACCAGTTTCCGGAGGAATATCCACTGATTATGATACCAGTGGTAACATATATGCGGTCAGGTGTACCACATACCTGGATTCAAGCAATTCTATGGTCCAAGTTTTGAAATCCACCGATGGTGGAGAATCTTGGTTTCAGCTAAACTGGTTTGCTGCATCCGAAGGAGCTTTCAAGTGGTCTTACCCGGTGGTCTTGACAGGAACTGTCGGCAACAAGCTGTATGTCCCTGTCTTGACTTCCCAGCAAGATGGAGATATTTGGATGGTTCGTCTTACCCAGAGCGGATCAGTGGAAAACGCTAGTTTAGTTAAATATGATGCAGATACCATTTCCTACTTTACAGCCTGCACCAATATGGGAAGAGGGGACACCCTAGTGATTGTCTTTCAAAGGGATCGCACCGGCGCTACCCCATATCTTTATTCCACCATGTCCACTGATTACGGTGAAACCTGGTCCACTCCCCAAATACAAAGCTATGATGGAGAACATCCCGATATTGCGTATGGGCAGGGAGGGAATGTATATCTAACTTACCACAAGACAGAAAAGGACGATATCGGCTTTTTAAGAGGTACGACTTACGAAACTGGAATGTGGGTTTACTTTGAATTCCTCACCACGGATACCACTTCACGTCATGATGATTTTCCAAAAATCGCCGCCTTACATACCTCTCCGGTCGACAACGCCACAGTATGGGTGGTTTATAACCACACCGAGCCGGGTGACAAGCTTGAAACCGTCGATTTGAAATTTGCTTACAGCACCAACAGTGGAGTTGACTGGATCAAGGACCAGATTATTGCCAACTCACCCACTTACCATGAGATGGCACCCGATTTGAAGGTCTACCGGTCAACCGTCACTCCCATTGTAGACCTGTGCTATCTTAAACACGCAATTATTCGTAAGTCGACTCCCGATATCTGTTACACTTGGGCGTATTCCACATCTCCCGATGAATTCCACACTCCCCATAAAAAAATAAATGACCACTGGCCGTATTCGTCTCCAGACGGTCGGGAGGTCTGTCAACTGACCTTTTCAGCTCCCTCTGGTGGTCTTCCGGGAATCGTCTATGCGGGAGTGCCATCTCTGAAAGATGATGGGTGGAATCCTTACGATGGTGCTTGGGATCTTTACTTCGATTACTATAACTGGACGGATGTGGAAGAAGAAGTCGCAGAAGAAGAGTTACCTGCGAAATTTTCTTTGTCGGCTAACTATCCCAATCCGTTTAATCCAGTTACCAGAATTCAGTTTTCAGTTGGCAGTTCACAGTTTGCAGTTCACAGTCCCATCCTAACCACCCTAAAAATCTACAATGTTCTGGGACAGTTGGTGAGGACTCTGGTGAATGAGCCGAAGGAGCCGGGAAGCTATGAGGTGATATGGGACGGAAAAGATGAAAGTGGAGATGAGGTTGCCAGTGGAGTTTACTTCTATAAGCTGGAGACGGAGGATTTCAGCCAGACAAAGAAGATGGTGTTGATGAAATAGATCAACGGATTGAACGGGTCAACGGATTGAACGGATTAAACGGATTACGGATGGAGCAGATTTTTTGACAAGCAGGAAAATTTGGTTGAATGATACACAGCTATTTGGTCGGGATATTGTCGTATGCTCTTACAAATAGTTCTTGACAACTAATGGAGGTTTTGTTAATTAATCTTTTGTCAATATTGAGAGAAGCAAAGACATAAAGCGAGTGAAAACATAAGCCAAGCGGGCGTAATTCAGCGGTAGAATGCAAGCTTCCCAAGCTTGACGTCGAGGGTTCAACTCCCTTCGCCCGCTTTTTTGATAAGTGATACCCAAGCCCTAAAGGCTTGCCTGTAAATCGATGTGGGCTGAGAAAGCAGGGTGAAGAAAGTGGTGTAATGTTCGATAACTATAATGAATGATAATTAATTAACCTATTTACCAAGGAGGGTGGGATGATAAATTATACCAAAGCATTTTCTTTCATGTTCGAGGACAAGAACTGGGTCGTCAAGATTCTCCTGGGAGCGGTATTCAATCTCCTTACCGTTGTCCTGATCGGAATTCCCTTCATCTTCGGGTACCTTTTGGAGCTGGCTAAGAATTCAAGTCAGGGGAAAGAGATTCCGCTTCCGGAATGGGATAAGTTGGGAGATAAGTTTACCAGAGGTTTGGTTTATCTCATCATTGTGATTATCTATAGCATACCGGGGATTATCCTGTCTTTTATCCCCTGTGTAAAGTATTGCCTTGGACCTCTATACTTCATAGCTATGCTCTTCATACTCCCCTATATCACGGTCAAGTATGCCCAGACCGGAAGTTTTGAAGATGTTTTTCGTTTCAATGAAATCATTGATTTTACCAAGAAAAACATCAATAACCTGATTATCGTGGTTTTGCTTACCATAGCCCTGGAGATAATCGCCACCTTCGGAGTTCTGGCACTGGCGGTAGGGATATTTTTCACCATGTTCTGGGCAGGTTTAGCTATCTATTATCTATATGGAAAAGTGGTTAGAGAAGGACAAAAAGCGGAAGGAGACCGTCCCGAACCAGAGTCGGCTACCCCACCGGCAGTTTCTTAGTCTGGACTCAGAGCAGTTTTCTGCCCGGCTTGGTCAGTTTCTCGCCAGGCACGCGGAGAAGTTTGGCAGATGGACATACGATTTTGTGCGCCTTCACTGGCTGGGGATAGTCAATTTCCATCTATTTGTATTTTTGATTGGTGCACTGGAGGCACCGCTACTTTTGCATCTGGATCAGCAATGGTTATCTAAAATCGTCTACGGGTTTTATAGCTTTTTCTGTCACCAGGAAGCATCCCGCTCTTTCTTTCTTTTTGGAAATCAGGTGGCAATCTGCTCCCGCTGTCTCTCTTTCTATTCCTCTGTGCTGATTTTTGGTCTATGGGTAAGTTTAAAAAGGATAAGACCTCTGAACCCAAAACTGGCCATCTTGTTGATTCTGCCAGCCATGGTGAATGTCCTTTTGCAGGTTCTGCATATACAGGAGAGTACCAACTTGATGCGGGTTACCACGGGTTCGCTCTTGGGAATAGCTGCTTCTCTTTATTTGTTTCCAAGAGCGCAGAGAGCAATGGAGCGCCTGGCTGGTGGGACAGAGATTCTGAAAAGCCATACATGACACATCAATATGCGGAATTTGCCGATAAAATCTTCAAAGATCAAAAGTTTTTGCAACTTTTTCCTTCCTGAATCGGTACAATAATATAGCTTGCAATCTTAAACAGGAGTTTAAGGTATGATGAAATCTTTTTTGTGGTTTGCTTAAAAAACAAGATGGCAAAAGAAATATCTTAAATCCTGGGAAGAAGGGAGGACGTCATGAAAAGGCTTTTGATTTGGACTATGATGTTTCTCTTTGTGTTTCTCGGCGCCACTTGCTCTTACGCCAAAGCGAAAAAGACCGGAAAGGTGGAAAAGAACGTTTACACCGATTCGGAATTCGGCTTTCAAATCACCGGACTGGACAACTGGAAAGTGAAAGCCCAAAAGGAGCCATCTTTAGTTCGGGTGATCATGGCGCAAAAGAATTATAAGGCGAGCAACATTCCCGGTGCTTCCCGGTATACCACGGCAATCCCCACTATCCTGGTCCTGGCTGATACGACTTCTCTTTCTTTGAAGCAGGTGGAGGAAAGCCTTCTTAAGGAAGGAAAGCTTTTGCAGAACAAAGATGAATTTATGATAAAACTGGATATGATCTCCAACTCGGAATATCTGGAGATCCACGATGTGGTAATCGATAGCATCCCTGCCAGAGATTACACCCTCAAACAACCATACAAGAAAACCGGTGAGGACATAAGAGTAAGAGACCCAATCAACGGAAGTTCGGTGATCATCAAGGATTTTCTGGCAGGACATGTTATTTTATTCAAGAAGGGGAGGAACATCTATGTGGTGCAGTTTTTCTGCGAACGGGAATTTTACTATCCGGTCAATTCCGAGTTTCAGAAAATAATCGGTTCCTGGAAGTTTTCCACGGAATCCATAGAAACTGAGTAAATTCTTAAGTATTTCTTTCTCTCTCTCTCACCAGACAGAGCCCCCATCGGGGGCTTTGTTGTTTTTAGCATTAACCCAATTCTTTTGTGTAAAATTTTATTTGCAAAAACAGGTCTTTAGACTATATTATTTTATGAGTGTTATATCATTGTGCCACAGTATTGATAACTTTCGTGAAAGACTTGTTACTTTTATCCTTTTCAGAAAGGAGCAGAGAATGAGAAAAGGTGGTCTGGTTTGTTTCGTTTTTCTTTTTGGTTTATTAACTTCGATAACCTCTCTTGCTGATAATGACTGGATTTCTTTTCAGCCGGGGAGCGACGAGAGCTATCCCGAAGTCACAATCCTGTCATCCACAGCAGATGAGTTGACTCTCCAGATCAACTTTCCTGGCATGAACGCCAGGGAAATTACAAAGGAAGGGGACATTTATCAGGCTTTGTCCATCCCTGGTGGGGGACGCACTTATAACATCGGATGGGCTGAGCTTCCCACCTGGTCACGCTTCATTGCAGTGCCTCAGGGAGTAACCCCCGAGGTAGAGGTTGTTCAATACACCTCCCAAGTTCTTTCCGGCTACAATGTATGTCCGGTGCAGGAACAACCGGTGGATAAAGTGGATGCGCCCCAGCCGGAATTTGTCAAAGATGCGGAATTCTATGGCAAGGACAAGTTCTATCCTGATAGGTTAGCTTTCGTGGAAGAGCCAAAAATCATCCGTGGTTGCCTAGTTTCATCACTTGTTCTTTTTCCGGTTCAGTATAATCCCGTCAGAGGGGAATTAAAGGTGGTCTCAGAGATAAAAGTAAGAATAGGTTTCGCCGGGGGAGATGGCACCTTCATTGATCCTCGATACAGATCCCCATATTTTGAGAACCTTTTTCAGAACCTTCTTTTAAATTATTCCGTTTTAAGTCCACCTCCGACAGTGAGTGGAAAGGGTGATACCGGCTGTGATTTTTTGATCATCACTCATCCAAACTTTCAAGCCTGGGCAGAGTCCTTAGCTTTCTGGAAAAACCTGTCTGGAATTCCTACCTGGGTGAGAAATACTACACAAACAGGCTCTGATACCGGCTCAATCAGAGCCTACATTCAAAATGCCTATGACACCTGGTTGCCACCGCCATCATTTCTCCTTCTCATCGGGGATGCTGATTTTATCCCATTGTTTTATCGCAGTATCCATCCCTATGATTACCTAAAAACCGGAACGGATTTGTACTATACAACCTTAGACGGCTCAGATTTCTTTCCCGACCTATTTCCCGGAAGAATCTCGGTAGACAATGCTTCAGAGGCGGGTGTGGTGATAGCTAAGATTCTCAAATATCAGAGAGATCCTGTATCCAGTCCGGCATCGTTTTACAATAATGGACTGGTGGCGGGTTTTTTCCAGGATCGTGATTATGACGGTTATGCAGACAGATTCTTTATACAAACGAGCGAGACGGTAAGAGACTTTTTGATCTCACAAGCATACAGTGTGGAAAGATGTTACACCAAAACACCGGAAAGCGATCCATGTTGTTACTATTATGGTGAGCCACTTCCTCCGGGTTTAACCTGGAATGGAAATCACGTCCAGATTTCTAACGCCATCAATAACGGGGTTTTCCTGGTGAATCATCGTGATCACGGTGGCGTAGATGGATGGGGCGATCCAGAATATCTGGTATCGCATGTCAATGCTCTTAACAACGGAGACAAGTTGCCCGTTGTGTTCAGCATAAACTGTGAGACGGGACATTTCGACAATGAAACCGATGCACCAGAATATGAAACCCCGGCTTCTGACGTTTACTTCTGCGAGGCTTTCTTGAGAAAAGCTAATGGAGGAGCCACAGGAATCTTCGGGCACACCCGGGTCAGTTGGAGCGGGACAAATGATGAGTTGTGTAAAGGCTTTTATGATGCCATCTGGCCCGACTTCGATCCCAGCTATCCCGGCGGGGGATCCACGCATCCTATTTATAATCCCGTGTACCGTATGGGAACGATGCTTAACTTCGGTAAACTCTGGATGTATGATAAATACTATCTTACTGGTGGAGAGGGCTATCCCTGGGGATCAGGTCTGTATGAGACCAAGATTACCTTTGAGATGGGGACCTGGTTCGGCGATCCCACCATGCAGATCTGGACAGGTTTTCCGGAGACGCTCCAGATCTCCCATCCAGATACCATTTTTATTGGCTCTCATACTTTCCCCCTTGTTGCCACCTCTGGCGGCGCTCCAGTAGAGAGTGTCTTGGTTTGTCTGATGAATAATGAGGTTTACCGGACTGCCTACACAGATGCCTCAGGGGAGGTTGTCTTTTCCTGCTCAACCACGGTTGAGGGGAGCTTGCACGTCACCGCAACAAAACATAATTTCAGACCCTATCACGGATCGATAGTGGTAGTGCAGATACCTTTCATAAGTGGAGATGCCAACGGAGATAGTTTGATTGACTTAGCCGATGTTATTTTTCTTATAAACTACTTATATACTGGCGGCTTCGCACCCTACCCGTATGAGGCTGGCGATGCCACTTGCGACGGATGGATTGATCTGACGGATGTGTTGCTCTTGATTAATTATCTCTACAAGGACGGTCCCGTCCCGGACTGCTCCCGGACTGCTCATAGATGATGACGACCCGGAAAAAGTTTTTGTGAAGTGAGGGACAAAAAGAGTACGTAGAAAGACTTCAATCTCGTATGGCGGGATGAGAGTAGGGCATTCAACTCTGCTCCATGAGATCTTTCGCAGCCCCTACCAACCTATTGGAGCCTTTATTTGACAAATGTCATACTTTATAAAGTTAAACCCTTCTTCAGGGCCTCCACATTTATCTCAAGCATCTCTTTTTTGGCGCGATGGTATACCTTGGGAAGGGTCTTGATCACACTTTCCAAAGAGACCGCCTGAGTATGATTTATCAAAGCTCCTAACATAACCATATTGGCGCATTTGACTGTGCCGATCTCCTCTGCGATCTTATTGGCATCAATAATTATCGCATTTACATCAGTCCTTTTGGGCTGGCTGGAAACCAGAGATTCGTTGATCAGAAGCAGACCCTGAGGTTTTAAAGAAGGCTCAAATTTGAGCAGAGATGGCTCATTCATCACAATAAGGGAATCGGGAGAGGAGACCACAGGTGAGGCAACTTCATCTGAGGAGACCACCACAGAACAGTTAGCCGTCCCGCCGCGCATCTCCGCGCCGTATGCAGGGAAAAATGTGACATGTTTGCTATCCACCATTCCGGAATATGCCAAAAGTATGCCGGCTGAAATTACTCCCTGTCCCCCAAACCCAGACATTATCACACCTTGATACATTTAACCTCCGTCTGTATTATTGTCCGCCGACCACCGTCCGCAGTCCGCCGCTTATTCGTCCGCAGTCCACTGTCCGCCGAAAAAACAATATGTTTTTCTTGACCCTTGATCCTGTATCTGTCCACAGTCCACGGTTCACAGCAAAACCTTTTCTAACCCCAAGTCCCTAGCCCCTACTTTTTTATCTCGTCTGGAGACCTGAATACTCCCAACGGATAATAGGGGATCATCTCATCCTTTATTTTCTGGATGGATTGAAGCGGGGTCATAGCCCAGTCGGTGGGGCATTGCGACAGAATTTCTACCAAAGAGAATCCCAGACCATCCACTTGCACCTGGAAAGCCTTTTTGATTGCCTTCTTCGCCTTTACCACATTTCCTGGCGTGTTGACTGCCACCCTTTCTAAATAAGCTGGACCATCCAGCGCTGAGAGAAGCTCACACACCCGTATGGGATTTCCTGCCACCTTGGGGTCTCTTCCGAAAGGGGTGGTGGTGGATCTCATTCCCGGCAAGGTGGTGGGCGCCATCTGTCCTCCGGTCATTCCATAGATGGCGTTGTTTACAAAGATGATGGTTACATTTTCGGATCGAGCCGCACAATGGATGGTCTCAGCCATTCCAATGGAAGCTAAATCGCCATCTCCCTGATAGCTGAAGACGATACAGTCGGGTCTAACCCTTTTCATTCCGGTTGCCACCGCCGGGCCTCTACCGTGGGCGGGCTGAATCATATCGCAGTTGAAATATTCGTCCGCAAAAACAGCACATCCCACCGGAGCGATGCCAATGGTTCTTTCTCTGATGTTAAGCTCCTCTAAAGCTTCAGCCACTAACCGATGGGTTACTCCATGTCCACAACCCGGACAGTAGCGCATGGGAATGTCGGTTAATCCTTTGGTTCGTGCAAAAACTTTCTTTTCCATAGCTAATTAAGTTTAAAGGTTCAAAAGTTCAATAGTCCAAAAGTTTAAAGGTTCAAAAGTTCAAGGGCCCAAAAGTTTAAAGGTTCAAAAGTTCAAAGGTTCAATGAAGATCATTTCCCGTAAATTTTCTTTATCACATCTAGCACCTCAACCTCAGTAGGTATGGCGCCGGCAGGTCTCCCATGAAAAAATACCTGCGCCTTTCCTTCTATGGCTAACTTGACGTCTTCAATCATCTGTCCGGCACTCATCTCCACCACCAGTATCTTTTTTATCTTTGATGCCAGATCATTTAGGACCTTCATGGGAAAAGGCCAGAGGGTGATGGGTCTGAAAAGCCCGATTTTTAGGTTTTCTTTTCTTCCCAGAGACAAAGCCGCTTTGGAAATTCGGGAACAGGTGCCATAAGCCACAATAAGTATGTCTGCATCATCCACCATGGTAGCTTCATATCTTATCTCATTTTCCTCGATTTTTTTGTATTTCTCCATAAGTTTCCACACATGTTTTTCCATGTAACCTGGTCTTAGATCGTATGATCTCACCACTCTGCGTGGTCTTCCATCCTGCTTGCCTAAAGCCCACTCCTTGAGAGGGAGTTTGGCGGGATCTACCGGCTCGAAGTTGTATTCAATGGGTTCCATCATCTGCCCCAACAGCCCATCCGCTAAGATCATGGTGACTGAGCGGTATTTCTCGGCAACATCATAACATAGTTTTGGAAAATTACCCATCTCAGAAACGGAATTGGGAGCCATCACAAACACCCGGTAATCTCCATGTCCCCCTCCACGAGTTGCCTGGAAGTAATCTCCCTGGGAGGGTGCGATGTTGCCCAAGCCTGGACCTCCTCTTACCACGTTGGCATAAAATATGGGGAGCTCGGCGCTGGCGGTATAGGAGATTCCCTCTTGTTTTAAGCTTATGCCGGGACCTGAAGATGAGGTCATCACTCTGGCTCCGCAGGCGGAGGCGCCAAATAACATGTTTATAGCCGCCACCTCACTTTCTGCCTGAATAAATGTGCCCCCTACCTCAGGTAATCTCCAAGACATATATTCAGGAACCTCATTTTGAGGCGTGATAGGATAGCCTGAAAAGAAGCGACATCCAGCTCTGACCGCTCCCTCGGCTAAAGCCTCATTTCCCTTCATTAATTTTTTTTCACCCATGAATTAACTCCTTGAAATCAGTCTGGAACCTTGAGTCAAAAGAATTTAGTGAGAGCTCTGAAAATTCGTTTTTTGCGGGGCTGGGAGCCCCGCCTACGCGGGACTAAGTCATTTAGCTAACCGCGTAGGGCCCGCCTGAGGCGGGCCGAACTCTGGCATTTTTTCAAAGACCTCTTAGTTTTTCTCAAAACTCAGAACTCCAAACTTAAGACTCAAATCTATTTGTATACTTCAATTGCCACGTCAGGACAGACAAAAGCGCAGAGCATACATCCCGTGCAAGCCTCTGGTTTGACCATGCAAGCGGGATGGAATCCGGTGGAACTGAAATGATTTGCCAGCCCGATCACCTCCTTGGGGCACGCCACAATACACAGTTCGCAAGCTTTGCACCTTTTTTCATCTACTTCAATTCTTGGCATAAAAACTCTCTCCCGGATGGTTCAAAAAATAAAGACAGGTTCGGTTTCCGAAAGCACCATAACAAACAATTTCTTACAAATCTACGCAATTTGTTTTTTAAAAGCAAGGAAATTTGGTACTTTTTTCACAAAGTAGACACTCATTCTGCTCATCGAGGACGTTATCATCCTCGATAGAAGTTTTTTCTCGACCAGAACAAGGAGGTGAACCATGTCCGTTACCAGCAAAAACATCCCCCTGTGTTGCGTCAGGATATTGTTATCCTGACGCTATAGCATCGGGACTACAAAGTCCCGATGCAACGAGTCCTCCCCATGCTGTTATCGCGGGGTGCCCCCACCCCGCAACTCTTATGGTTCGACCCTTCGATAAATTCAGGGTGCTGAGTCTTCGACCCTGAACTCAGACCGAAGGGCGAAGTCGAAGCACAAGCTCACCATAAATGGTTCGGGGTAAGGTACCCCGAACCAACGTGTGTTACCATCAACATCTCCGTTACAGATTCACCGTGAACGGATGGATTTGTAGGTTGGGTTTCCCGCCGAAGGCGGGATACCCAACATTATAAGTTTTGTCGGGCATCCTTCGGAAGCCCGACCTATAATTTATCTATATCTCCGTCACGGACGAGGCGTCCGTGACGAACAAAGATTAAGTCTTCGTTTTCAACTCAATAATACCTTCTGAGAAATCAAAGCATATAGGTCAACCATGCCAGAAGGGTTGATTGACACATATTTTATTTTTTTGTCGACCACCCTACGGGATGGTCGACCTACAAATTTCCACTGTAGGTCGGGTTGCGATCCCGCCTTTGGCGGGAGAGCTACCCGACATTTCTTACTGTCGGGCAGTTCGTATGAATGCATACGCATCTTGCGACAGCCCGACCTACTTATAGATTTCATCATGATTACACTTACACACCCCCACGTGTCTTTGCTTGAATTTCCAATTGCCTGAGCTTGATTTGACCGAGACGACGCTAAGCACTTGTTCGATCACTCCTCCACACTTGGGGCAATGGTTCACTTCTTTTTCACTCTTGACTTTATCTGCAAAGGTGGTAATCTTTCGAGCCATAAATCATTCTCCTTCCTGTTTGAGATCGCCCTGCCTTGCCGCGCTTTCAGTTTCTAATGATTGCAAAAGGGTGAATTCATTATCTCGTATCATTATAAATTTAATATAAAGACGTATCTTTGCAAGAGTTTTTTTGAGCCAAAACCAAGAGAGCATCAAAATTTTTCACCAGAGGAGTGTTGATAAAAAAGTCTTCATTTTCCCAACAAGAATACGCCCATCAATATCAAAACAATTCCTATCCACTTGAAAGTTGAGAAAGGCTCCGCAAAGATCTGCCAGGAGAACAGAACTATCAAAACGTAACCCAATCCCATCATCAAAGGATAGGCATAGGATACGTCCACCCTGGACAGAACCACCATATACATGGCAACGCTGGAGACGTATGACAGGAGTCCTAAAATCACATAAGGGGTGGTGAAGATTTTGGAAAAGCTCAGCAGAAGCTGATCAACCGAGATGGCACCTATTTTGTTCATCCCTGCTTTCAGAAAGAGATGGCCGCAGACATTTAGGACGATGGCAGAAAACAGCAAAATCATTCCAGACATGATAGGCTCTCCTTCATATTCAGAGGCTTCATTCATAACATTGAGAACAAACACTGTGCTAATTTAAGATAATCGCATGTTATGTCAACACAAAAATTTCCTTTAAATGAGCGGATAGATGTTGCGCATCTCTGAAGGAGTTTTCTTTTGTGTGCGGAGAGATAATTTAGAACACCTTTCTCTCAAAACATCAAGAAATTGTTAAACCCAAATATTTTCCACCCTAACAAGAGTTAATCCCTAGGCCAGGTAACTCACACACTAAAACTTTTATGTTTTTTAGATATAGTTTTTTGCTTGATTTATAGGAAATAGCTATGTATACTCACTCTGCACGCAAGTCTGAGATCGTTCTTTCGCGTAAATTCGATCCGTCTTTTTCGTGCAAATGAGTACCCGGCGAGCAACACAGCTTGTGTTAAACGGAATAGTATAGCTTGAGTTCGTGCTGTTTCAAATTCCTGTCAGTCTCAATCATTTTAATTAATATACAAAGGAGGTAATAGAGCATGTCAGACGCAAAAAAAACTGCACTGGTGATCTCAGGGGGTGGCGCCAAAGGAGCATTTGCGGTGGGGGTGATAAAACGCATATACGAAGAGTACCGCAATACCGGCTGGTTTACCATTACCGGAGGCTCGTCCACTGGCGCTCTTATCTCTCCGATGGCGGCTCTGATGGCCGCACCCGATCCCATGGGTTCTCAAGCACTGGAAACTTTAGTGCACATGTACACTAATGTATCCACATCCGACATCCTGGAAAAACATAATATCTTCGAGTTGATCGGTCGCCAGGATTGCTTAAACGAATCCGATCCTTTAAATGACCTGATCCATCGGCAATTTCGTCCGGAATGGTTCGACTGGTTACGGGGTCCTGAAGCTCCCCATTGTTACGTGGTATACTGCAATTACCAAAACGGGCAAAAAGTTATAGTTTCGCCCAAAGATGACGGCATGACCCGGGAACGGTTTATCCGGGCTATGTTAGCCTCGGCAAGCGTTCCGGTGGTCATGGAATCAACCATGATTGATGGAAACGTTTGCTACGACGGGGGAGTGCGCGACCTGCTTCCATTTGGGAAAGCCATCAGCCTGGGCGCTGAAACCATTATGCCCATTTTTCTGGATCCGGAAGAATTCAGCAGGACCCGAAGTCGCTTCAGGAGGATGGACAAAATTTTGCTCAGAACTTTGGCCATCCTGGTGGATGAAGCTGGGAGAAATGACTTCGCTATGGCTAAGTTGATCAATATCGGCAGTCAGACAAAGCAGGAGATACTTTCCGCATTCGCTCAGGATCCAACTGCTCTTCACACACTCTAGGCCGTGTTCGATAAAGAAGAATTCCAAGCCTTATTCGGATCTGAAAAACGGCTGGTTGAGATCATCACCGGACTGAGGCCGGATGAGCCTTTGACGGAGGACTCACTGACTTTCGACCCTGCCAAAATGCGTCTGTGGGTGAATTTGGGTGAACAAAAGGCCGGGGAAATCATCCAGCAGAGCCCATTTGTTTAGTCCCTGCTTTACCCTCTATTGTAAATAGAGGGATCACTTAATTAAAGAGTTCCGTCACCACGATTTCAAAAACCAAGAGGTTTGCCAGCAAGGATTGCCAAAACTGTGTTTTTGCAAATTCAGATCAATAAAAATCTGGCAGAGGTGCGTGTCTTGCCATCTACCGAGAGGTCTATACCCCGTATGTGGGGTTCATCCAGAAGGGACTATTGAAAAAGTGTCTCATGCGCTTTAATCGGCGAGAAGAGATTATTGTAGGGATCCCGCCATTGGCGGGATGGCTGTCCTCCTTGGAGTTAGGACAGGGACAAGCCCTGTCCCTACATAAAAACTTCTTCATAAAATGGCTTTTTCAACAGTCCCTGAAGGTTCCCACTGACTTCGTCCCGCACTTCGTCCTGCCCTTCGGTCATGATCCCGCCTTTGGCGGGAGAAGGAAGACTCAGTGTCGAAGGAAAGAACTCAGTCCGAAGGAAGGGCTACAAGCCCCGCACAAAGTTAGAGGACAAAGGTGCCCGCCCCTACGAACTTCATCCGTTGCCAGGAATTCGCTGTTCTAACGGGATATTGTTATCCCGCCGGAATGCTTTTTGGACTCAAAAAGCTTTTGTAGGTCAGAAATCCCCATTTGGATGTTTCAGTCAATGAAAAGGTCGGATAGTCCCGCCTTTGGCGGGACATATCCGACCTACAAACTACTTCTTTTTGATTAGACGTGGTGATCAGAATTCAAATCCTAAAGAAAATCGGTGAATGCTGGAGAGGCGAGAGAAATCCGCCCAGGCATAATTTATATCCAGTTTGGTGTTCTTGCCCGCCTTTACTTTCATCCCACCTCCCAGGGTCAATCCTTCCTCTTCGTAATTGAACTTGTATCCAACTCTCAAAGAGAAGGTCTCCTTCCACAGATATTCTCCGCCGAAGCTGGCCTGCTGGATATTATCGTTGGGATGCTTTGCCTCCATTGCCACGGTGAATTTTGATTCCGGCGAGTTGACCAGATCATAAGCCATCCCAAATCTGAAGGTGAGTGGCAGGTCATAAGGGTCCACGGCCAATTTGGCTTTGACATTATCATAGTTGGGATTTCCTGGTTGGGGGTTGTGGTAAGAATCCAGCTCCGGCCCCTCCAATTTCATCTCCGGACCCAGGTTGGAGATGTTCATCCCCATCCTTAAGCTTTTGAAGCCGGTATAAAATAAAGTTCCAAAGTCGAAGGCAAATCCGGAAGCGCTCTCCTCCGAGATCCTCTCCCAGATATATTTACCGCTTATCCCGGCGGAAAATCTATCGGTAAATTTTCGAGCATATCCTATAGCTAACGCATAGGAGGAGGCAGTAAAGGTTTCTCCGGTTCCTTCTGGCTCCTCCACCGTAGTTACCTCCATATTCCCCATGGTTAAGGCGGTGAGGCTGACACCAAAAGCGCTATACTCATCCAAAGATTTGCCAAAGCTGGCGTAATTGAGTTGAACATCCGAAATCCAATCCACATTGGTGAGTGATAAATTGGAGGAGGATATTTCCGTCATTGCAGCCGGATTCCAATACATGGCATAGGCGTCATTGACGCAGGCAACCGATGCCTCCCCCATAGCTACGTATCTTGCTCCCACGCCGATTTTTAGAAACTGTGCTCCAATTGTGCCCACCCTTGAAAACTCACCGGAGTAAGCCGAGCTTGTCAGACTCAAAAGGAACAGAATGGCAAGCAGACCAGCCAACTTCATTTTCATTTTTTCGCTCCTTCCTTTATAGAATTCATTTCAGTTAAGCCTCTGAATTGTTTGCATCTGATTTGCTCTTTCTGAGGTCTCTTAAATTTTAAGGAGAAAAGGATTTGGAGTGTTCACCTTATGGTTATCAACTTTTTAACGTGACAAATTTTTAGCAATGTTGGGAGAAACAATCTTTTGCAATCCCCCTCAATCCCCCTTTTATAAAGGGGGATTTATGGTAATCAACCAAACATTTAGACGTGTCCGCACTTAGACACGATTAAGATATGCTCATAGCAATTAAGGCGTTGCCCTTTTATTTACCAGAATAGACTCTTCAATCTGTTAACTTATTTAGTTGAAGACCATTAGGTGAACCAGGTAAAAGTTTGGTGTCCTTCATGAAATTTCTGGTCAAGCTAAAGCTTGACACTCCAGCAAACCCTTCCCCATCTGACTTTTTCAGAGCTATTTTTCTATCGTGTTGCCCAAGCCATGAAGGCTTGGCTACGCGCTCTATATCGATTGTCTGTGATTCTTAATATAACCCGGATGCCGTTCTGTTACCTTCCCTCAATTTAGCTCATCCGTTTCATCCTTCAGGCCAAGCCTTCCCTCGGACTGAGTCCTTCGGGACGAATGTCAGGACAAGTCCGTTGACCTATTTTATCACTGCGAATTTTCCTAATTTCTCTCCATACTTCGACTCCACGTGATAGAAATAGACACCTGGCACGATTCCCTGCTGGTTTTTGTTCAGCAGGTCCCAACCTTCGGTTCCGGTGCCGTTGTTGTGCTGGATCACCTGCACCAGATCACCCGCCATGGTGTAGATTCGGATGTTGCATTCATCCGGGAGATGAGTAAACTGGATCTTTCTTATTCCTTCTGTGGTCTCCCACAGAGCATGAGCTATATATGGATTGGGCACGACTTTGATCTGCCAGAGTTCATCTTTTGCCTCACCAGCGTCGATTCCTCCTGCGTTGAAAACAAATTCATCATCCGGGTTGTTCAGCCTTGCTCCTTTGATCTGATAGACATCACCTGCTGAATATTCGGTGTCGGTGGGGGCAAAAGCGAAAAACCAGGCATGATAGTAAGGAAATGCATCGGGATGAGGCTGTCCATCATAAGAAATGTTGACAATATCCAGATAATCCCTGTGATCTACGTCCCATACTCCATTCTGTGCCCAATCATACACCTCCACCAATACCTGCTGTTCTGTAGTGGTGTTCCATACCTCGAAGGGAACCCAAACCGGGGTGACGTCATCGAAGAAACTGTATGCCTGTGAACCTTGCTCGGTGAATCTGAACTCATAAGTGCAGCGGAAGTGCATGTCCCCTCCTACGGGATAACCGAATAGTTCTCCCATGCTTCCCAGAAAACATTCCATGTGCAGGGTGGCGCTGCCGGAGGTGCCGAACTGCGTCTGACCATAATAACTGGGCTCGCTATCACCATTGGTCACGATCACCTGTATTCCATCCACCACTGGATAGCTTTTTGTGTCTCCTGACTGATTGGTTTGATCCTTCAAAACAGTATCACTTGTGGTCATGTCAACCACATGCCAGTAAGTGGCAAAGGGATCTTCGGTGAAGACAACCTTGTAATCATGACCGGTTAAGGCACCTTGGTCAAACACCACTGGAACAACCGCGCCATCACTTTCTTCCTCATTTCCATAGTAATTGTGTTTGACGGTTGCACTGGCTGGAAAATATCCTGCGGGATCGGTTCGAGGAAAGGCAAAAACACAGTTTACATCCTCTCCCGGTCTTCCAAATGCGGTCTGTAAAGCCTCGATAGGAATGTTGGTGTCACCCTCATCAAAGGAGACCGCAGAATACCAGTATTCTATCCCGTTGATCAGGTTGCGATCAATATAGGTATGCGGCAGAATATCGTGGGGATTCTCTTTCTGGAATATGGCTATGGGCACGTAGTCCGGACCTATGCTTCCGTCTGGATTCCTCACCAGATCACCCCAGGTTTGTCCCATGTCGGTGCTTCTGTAGACTTTGTATCCTTTGAAATCCACTTCTCCGCTTAATGGATCAACTGAGGACTCTGAGCTATTATCCCAGGTGAGTTTCACCTTCTGGTAACCGGGAGTAGCTACCAGCCTGGCAGGTTGGGGAGGTTCGGGACCGATAAAGTGGTTGTCATAGACCACTTGAGCCATGGAGGCATTGTTTTTGAGATCTTTTTCGTCATACCCGGCTACTAACGCGAAAACCACGCGGACGGTCTTACCAGAAGACAGGTTTATCCCCCGGGTGCATTGAACATAGTATTGATCAGTAGGGGGGAGGCTTTGGTCAAACTGCTGGCTATTGATAAGTTCGTATTTTCCCTTATCATTATCCGGCAGATCCTCCCATCTCCCGGTTCGGAAGGCGGTCATTCCTATATTGTCAGGAGTCTCAATATATTTGGTTCCCATCACTCCACATTTCACCATAGGACCCCAGCCGGGATCATAGCCGTCCTCATCATAGGTCCAGGCTAAGTTCATGGAGGAGTCAAAAGCCACCAAATCACCCAATCTTCCGTTTTCAAATGTGCCCGGAATTATCCCACCAACATCGAAGTCGCAATAAAGTCCGAAAGCGAAGTTGGAGTAATCGTTCTCTGAGACGTTTTTGATCTCTAAGACCACAAATAGATAGTTCTCATTGTAGCTGTAATTCCATTGGTAGATGGTCTGAGTTACCTCCAGGTCCAAAACTGGCACGCCAATGTTGGCATCGCAGAAACGATACTGGCTCTCCTGAAGGGAGACAGGACCCGCCTCCACCATGCCGGAGGAGAGAGTCCATACCTGGTTGTAGACCCATTCTTCGGAGTTGCTGTCCCATACTCTCCATCCATATGCGGGTTTGCCAATCTCCAACCCCACCGTATCAGTTGGATCATAATCATAGGAGGAGGTATCAGTGGACAGATGTATTCGATAGCTTTCCTCTCCATTTATGATGGATGAAAGGGGCATGAAATCATCATCAGTGTTAGCTACCACCGTATCTCCATTGGGCTTTACCGCCCCCATCCAGTATTTGATCTCAGCCAGATAGTGTCGTTCGGAGCCTTTAGGCCACTCACCTGAAGGTTTTCCCAGATAGCTCTGTCCTCCAATCCACCCCCAATTTTGCACTGTTGTGGCTAGATTCCCCTTGTTATGAATGATCTGATCCTGTATAGGAGTTGGGGGTTCCATGCTTTTTTGCTCCTTTGAGTTTCCTGCCCCCCAGAGGAGGAAAAACAAAACGGGAAACAAAAACACGATCTTTTTCTTATTCATCTAATTACCTCCTTGATTTATTTTATTAAAAGATAAACTCAATGCCCCAGCGTACGGTTCGGGGAGCATCGTAATTTTGCGGATCTTTGGCTAAGAGACGATAATATCGATTCGCATCCTCAACAGTTAAGGGTCCATCTCCATCCGGATCAACAGTCAACTCATAGTGATATCCATCGTCATCCGGCTTTCCGGTGTTAGAGTAAACGTGCAGTATATTTCTTCGATCTAAAAGATTCACCACCTCGGTGAAGAAGGAAAGACGGGTCTGTTTTTCCTTAAATAGATAAAAATCCTTGTTGAACTTTAAGTCCACCCGATATGTGGCTGGCATCCTTCCCTCATTTAAAGCTCCCAGACGATTCCCCTGATAGTCGGTTTTGGTGTAAGGCATACCGCTTCCATACTTGGTTAACACATTCAAGCCCCATGCTCCAGGGAGAGTCAATCCCGCAAACTTACCTCGCCAGTCCCGCGGAACTCGGTAATCCAGATTCATGGTGAGGGTGTGCCGCTGGTCAAAGGCTAAAGGATATTCCCGCACCGGCCAGACCGGGGCGTTGGTTCCTTCAGTGAAGTAGTCATAATATCCCTCATAAGGGGTGGAGGCATTTCCTTTGGCTATCATATAGGAGTAGTTGATGGTGCCGGAGAGGTTTTTGTGGTCGGGCCTTTTGGTCAAAATCACATCCACTCCCTTCACCGTCCCATAGTCAGCGTTGACAAACTGAGTATAGGAACCTCCGGAATAAACCACCTCGCGGGTGGAAGCAAGGTTAGTTAGATCCTTGTAGTAGGTGGTTACCTTCATGGTAATATCGTCTGTTAAAGCGTGGTTTATGCCCAATTCGTAAGCAATGCTTTTCTCCGCCTCCATATCCGCATTTCCTACCAGTGGGTAGCCGGTGGTTAAGTCCGCCTGGAGATTGGTGAACATGTATCGATATGGGGGAACCTGGAAGTAATAGCCGTAGCTGAAGTGAATCACGGTGCGGTCAGAGATGGGATGGGAGATACCCAGACGAGGGCTGAGTTGAGTCTTCGCCTTGGTATGAACCCTCCTTTCCTTGGTCACCGGATCATTCCAAAAATCGATGTCCGCATCCAGATAGTCTAACCTAAGCCCCGCGTTCACGATTATATCTTTAAGCTCGATTTTGTCCTGCAGGTAGAAGGCGGCATAATTGGGGTTGACCTCGTATTTCTCCCCGTAAGGTCGGACATTGAAAAACTGCTTATCATCCCATTTCAATCTATTGTTCCGATACTCACCTCCCACTTTGATCTGATTATGTTTGTCCACCTGGCTTATCAGATCGAAGCCCAAACTGGTGTATTTGGTTCTACGATAGTGGTAGACCGGATAGTAATCTGGAGCGGCGGTGAATCCTGTGTAAGCATACTCCTCTGCTGGATTGTAATTTTCGTCATCAATGGTGCCGATGTAGACCCCACTGGAATCCTCCTCATACCCGGGCCATTGGTTCCAGTATAGATCAAAAAGATTCTTTTCACCCACCTTGATGTTTGGAGCCAGCTTGATGTCCGTATAAAAATGGTTAAGCTTTATGGAGTAGAAGGTGTTTTTGGAGGTGGGATAGGTTAACTTCGCCCCGAAACTATAAGACTTGTTGCGAACCTTGCCTAACCCATCCAGGTTGAAGTCATAAGAGATGCCGTTGACGTCTCTATGGACGCATCTTAACAATTCTCTGGTGTAGTAGTTGCCACTCAAAACTAACTTAAGGTTGTTTGCCGGTCGCAAACTTATCTTTCCTGTTCCGGTGGTGAGATCTCTTTTATTATGAGGAAGATAGCCATCATTCCAGATCTTCTCTCCGGAGAAGAAGAAGGTGGCTCTATCGCTTTTGCTAAAGGTCAAAGGACCGCCTAAGTTGATGACCAGCGAATGATTGTTGTTTCTTTCAAGTTTTTCATATTCGCCGGTCTCTACGTTGTAGGGGTGGACCAGTCCATCGTAAGCCTTGACTTTTCCTGAGAAGGTGGATCCCCCTTCCCGGGTGATGGCGCTGACCACACCGGAGAGAGCCTCACCGTATTCGGCGGTGAATCCTCCGGTGGTGAGATTAATCTCCTCTAAAGCATCAGGTGATATCCTGGTTCCCGCATGCCCTACCAACGGGTCCTGAATATAGATGTCATCTAAAAAATAGCTCACCGTGGCTTCACGTCCACCCCGAACGTGCAGGTAACCGGATTCATCCACCACGGTTCCAGCCATGTTGGAGATCACCGACTGTATTCCCACCGCGTTGGGAAGATAGTCTAACTGTTCTCTGATTATGATATCAGTGGAAGAGGTCAAATCCTTTTGAATGAGCGGGCGGGTTGCAACCACCGTGACACCTTTTTTCAACTGGATAGGTGCGGAGACCAGTTCAAAATCAAGGGGTGTGGTCAGATCCAGAAGCACCGTCACCTGAGTCTGCATGACCGTTTGATATCCTATCAGGGATGCTTCCACAGTTTTTGTTCCTACCGGCACGTTGAGGATGAAATATTCCCCATCTTCATCGGTGGAGGTTCCGATGCTGGTGCTTTTAATCATTATGCTGGCGCCGGGCAAGGGGATTCCGCTTTCTGCATCTTTTACCACCCCGGCGATCTTTCCGGCGGTTCCAGCCCAGGTGATTTGACCCAGCATCAGAACAAACAGGCTGGCTACCAAAATCACTTTTACAACAAATGAGATTTCCTTTACGGGATTGGTTCTGGTATTCAATTTACAACCCTCCTTTTTGAAAGATCTGTATAGTTAATGATTTAACAGAATTGAAATTCGCTACAACACCCTTCAGAAAACTACCCCACAGATTTAACCATTTTTAGATAGAAATTTGAGTTATATACTTAATCGACCAATGGCTTGAAAACTTTAGCTGACAAGTTCTGACAGTTTCGTGCAATAGAGTAAAACACTCTTCCCAAGTCAAAGTCGATATATTGGTATGTTGACATGGATTCAAAAGATTCATTTCCTCCACCGTTATCATGATGGTAGTTTTATTCTAAATATGGTCCATTTGTTTAATTCGCTCTCCACCTGGATGGTTCCGCCATGAGAATCAATTATCTTCCTGCATATAGATAGTCCCATACCGTGACCGGATTCCTTGGTGGTAAAGCCTCTATTGAAGAGATTCTTCAGTTCTTTCTCCGGCATTCCCTTTCCTGTATCTTTGACCCAGATCTCCACCAACTTCTTTTCTGGATGGTAGTGAGTTCCAACGGTTATGTTACCACCCTCGCCTTTTCTCTTTCCCATGGCATCAGCTGCATTGTTCAAAAGATTGTAAAGCACCTGCTGTATCTGACCCGTGTCCACCACCGGGTGAGGAAGGTTCGGTTTCAGCTCAGTGACTAAAGATATATTTTTGAAAACATTTTGGGGTTTTATGAAAATAACCGTTTTTTCAATCAGATCATTGATATCACATTTGGTCTTCTCTGTCTTCAAAGTGGAGAAATCCAGAAGTCCTTCTGCAAATCTTTTTATCCTCTCCAGATTGGTGGAGATGGTATCCAGTTGCTTATTGAAGGATTGTAATTCTCCTTTATTTATCTTCATTTCCAGTATCTGAAAGTTGCCCATGATCACAGTCAGATAATTATTCAGTTCATGCCCGATCTCTGCAGATATTCTTCCCTGGGTGGCCATCTTCTCCAATCCGATTATCTGTTCTTGGAGATTTTGCAGTTCCGCATATGAATTTTCCATTTCTATCAATAAGGTCAAGTTTGCCAAAGAGATGGCAGTTTGAATTCCCAGGATGGTCAAAAGTTTTAAATCCTCTTCTGAAAGCTTTGGATCCTGGTGAGTTCTTTTCAAGACTATGATTCCATATGCAGTATCAGCTTTTCTTAAGGGAATCAGAATAGCCTCTCCATCCGGTTCTAAAAAACCATCTAAGACAGAAGAATCCGCAAGCAGGTCTTCAAGCTGTGAGAATAAGGGATATTGCCTCAAGCTTTTGATCTGAAGAATCTCCTTCAGCTTGGCCCATTCTGCCATCAATCTTACGTTGATCTCTGTGGTCGTTTCTAAAAAGAGACTCTGTTTTAGATCTTTGGCTCGAAAGATCTGAAGCTCTTGGTCTTTTTGCTCCCAGTGGAGAAGGATTCCGCTCTTCAGCCGGCTCTGCATCAAAGCGAATCCCAAGGCTAACTTCAACAAGCTCTTTTTATCGTCAGCAGCATACAAGATTTGGTTCAGATCAAAAAGTTGAGAGAGTCCTTTCCTTCTACCGTCTTCCAGACTCTGGCTTCTTTTCTGGATGGCCCGAGCCACCGCACTTCTTATCTCCTGAAGATCGAAAGGCTTGAGGATGTAATCGTAGGCTCCCTCCTGGATTGCCCTTTTGGCGCTATCCAGGCTGGCATATCCGGTCATGAAGATGGCACCCATGGAGGGATCTATCTGATGGGCGGCCTGAATCAGCTCCATCCCATCCATATCCGGCATCTTTATATCGGTTAAGATAAAATCGAATCTGTCCTGCTTCAGCTTATCCAAAGCCTCAATAGCTCTGGACGCGCCGATCACCAGATGTCCCTGACTTCGCAGGGCATCACAAGCCAGCTTGAGCATGATCTCCTCATCATCCACCACTAAAATTTTGACCGGTTCGGTTTGAGTCAACATCGATCTATTTCTCCTTGAGAATCAAACTCCCAACTTCTTCAATGACCTTTCTTATTTCCTTTAAATCAAAAGGTTTGTGAATGCAGGTTAAAGCTCCCTCTCTTTGTGCTTGCCTTACCAGTTGATCCGGATAACTGTCCATCATCGCCACCGCCATCTCTGGATACAGCTTTCGAATGCTTATCAAAGTTTCCAATCCATTCATTATGGGCATATGCACGTCCAGGAAGATAAGCTCAAATGGTTGCTTTTGGGCTTCCTTTAAGGCTTCCAACCCATTCTCCGTTACAGTTACCTGATGAGCATCGCTGGTTAAAACCTCAAGAAGGAGTTTGCGAATAATAGGATCGTCATCTGCCACCAAGATTCTCATAGATTTGCCTTAGACAATATTTTCAAAAAAGGGCGAAAACATTAACTTTATGCTATGACTCTATTCCTTTTATCGGCTGATTGCTATCTCCCTTTCATCTTTAGAGTCTGATGCAATCTCCTTCTTTACAATCGGCAGGATTACGGTGAAGGTAGTTCCTTGACCCTTTTTGCTCCTCACTTCAATCTCTCCACCATGATTTTTGATCAGACCGTAGCTTACCGAAAGACCCAGTCCGGTGCCTTCTCCCACCTTCTTGCTGGTGAAGAAGGGTTCAAATATCTTGCTCAAATTTTCCTCCGGGATGCCTTCTCCGGTATCGGTGAAAGATATCTCCACTGCCTTAAGATCTTCACCTGTTTTGCTGTTAATGGTCAATGTGCCGCCCTCCGGCATGGCTTGCACGGCATTCAAAATAAGATTGGTGAAGACCTGCTGCAACTGGCCGGAATATCCGTTAATCAGCGGCAAAGATTCCGCCAATTTCTCCACCAGCCTGACCTTACTTTTTGCCACCTGGTGTCTTGTGAACATGAAGGTTTCTTTTAGAACCGAGTTTATATCTGTTGGCTCAAACTCCTCTTTGCGTGAGGCGCGGCTGAATTTCAACAGGCTCTGAATGATGGAACGGCATCTTTTGGTTTGTCGTTCTATGTCCTTCAAGTATTGCAAAAAGCTTTCTGTATCTTCTTGGGTAAACTGGCGGATTGGTTTTTGATCGATCTTCTCTAAGGCAAACTGGGAGTATCCTAAAATTCCACCCAAGGGGTTATTCAGCTCGTGAGCCACTCCGGCGGCAAGTTGTCCCACTGCTGCCATCTTCTCCACCTGAATTAGCTGAGCTTGGGTCTCTTTAAGGCTCTTCAAGGCATTTTCCAGCTCCCGGTTGGTTTTTTCCAGACTGTGGGTGTATTCCTGCACCTGTAGCTCTAATTTCTTCTGCTCGGTTATATCCCGTAGGGTTTCCAAGATGTGTCTTTCGCCCTTCTCATCCTGAAACGGGGCGGCAGAGAGTTCATAATAGTTTCCTTGAGTGTCTTGATCCAAGTAGGTAAATGTCTCTTTTCCCTTGACTAAAATCTCATCAATGGGGCAGACCGGACATTTCTCTTTCCGACCTTTGAATTCTTCGTAACATTTCTTTCCTATTTTATCTCCGAATATCTCAATTAAGGACTTGTTCATAAACCTGATATTGCAATCTTTGTCCTCGATCACCAACCCCAAGTTGGGGGAGTTTATTATAGCCTCCAAGCGATCATACTCCACCTGTAGAAGCCTGGTGGTCTTCTCCAGTTCAGCCGTCCTCTCTTTGACCTTATTTTCGAGGGTACGATTGTATTCCTCTATCTTCTCTCTGGATTCCTTCAGAGAGGTGGTCATTCTGTTGAATGAGGATGCCAACTTTCCGATTTCGTCTTTAGTGGTTACTTCTACCGTATGGGAAAGGTCTCCGCTAGCCACCCTTTCTGTAGCATGCACCAGTTTTTTTACAGGTCTTATGAAGATATTGACCAGAAAGATGGTGAGCAAAACACCAAAAGCCACTACTGTCAAAGTCAATAGGACGATAATTCTTTTCATGTCTGCAATTTCCTTGCGCATGTTCTGGAGAGACATTCCTATTTGAGCAACTCCAATTTTTTCTTCTCTGGTGACCAAATCCTTCTTATCTTCTAATAGGAGCCCCACCTCCTCTTTGGACCTTTCTACCCGGGTAGTTTTGATGGGACAACTGAAGTTAAAAAACTCCTCCCCCCCAGCAATAAAGTATGTTTTGAAAGACTTTTCTTCTTTAAAGACCTGTTGCACAACTGATAGTTTTCTAACATGCAAAAGTTGAGATTCTTCGGTTCGAGTCCACTCTGCCAGGATATTTCCCTTTCTGTCTTGAATGATGATGTAGACTACCTCCTCCTCCTGATAAAGACCTTCCATAAGATTGAAAAGAAGATATTTGTTCTCCACCAGCACCCCGTATTCGCTGTTGTGGGCTAGATTCCTGACCATTGATTCCCCTCGTTTTTCCAGTTCCCTCTGGATGAGCAGACTTTGTCTTTCGATTAAGAAAACGCTTAAGATAACTGAAGTGACCAATATCAAAAAGGAGATGGTGAGAACGAATTTTGTCTTCAGCCCTAAATGGATTTTGGGAAATCTTATGCTCACTGGTAAACCTCTTTAGCTACGCTGACAATATGAGGAGGAATCTCTAAGTCAATCTGGTCAGCCGTTCTCAAGTTCAAAATCAAAAAGATCATTCTGGGAGTAGTGATAGGTATCTGTTCGGGTTCCTCACCAGCAAGAACCTTTAAGGCTAATTCACCAGCCTGTCTCCCCACGTCCTTATCGTTCCAAGCCAGGGTGAAAAGCGCTCCCGCTTTGACAAAAGAAGGAAATGGTCCCATGACGGGAATGCCATTGCGCAGGGTATAGAGGAGCAGGTATTGGGTGGACTGTGGGGTGAAGATGACGGTATCCGCCACCGCCCACAAACCATCGATCTTCTGCTCCAGTTTTTCTATCACCTCTGGGATCTCTTTTTCCGAAGTGATGGCCACCGGCATCAGCTCTAAGCCGATCTCCTCACATATCCTTTTAGCCTGTGCCACCACGGGTTTAGAGTCATGGGTGAAAATCACACCCACCTTTTTCAATCCGGGAACGATGAGCTTGAATTTCTCAAGCTGTGTCCTGACCGGGATGTCTAGGGATGCTCCGGTCAGGTTTTTTCCAGACGACCACATGCTTTGGGCAAATCCACTTGAGACGGGATTTAATACTGCTGAGAAGACTATGGGAATGTCTTTGATTCTTCTTGAGAAAAGAGCGGTCGATTTTGAGCCAATGGTGACGATCAGATCCGGGTTTAGCTCTCTTATCTTCTGGACCATCTGTTGCTCATCCAGAGAACTGGCGGAAAGATCATATTCGATGAAGACTGGGGCTACATTTCCTTTTCTGATCTCTTTTTTCACTCCTTCCGCTGCCGATTGAAAAGAGGGGGAGTTGCTGCTTTTTACGATAACGATTCTATTCTCCTCAGAAAAGGCAATACCCCGAAACAGGAGCAAAATCAAAATCCAAAAGAATAACCTTCTTACAATGTTCATCTTTTTAATGCGGTTGGTCTTTTTGGTGAAAGAAGACGCTCTTTTCTTCCACTTTGATATATCTTGTTATCGACTTTATTTTCGGCTTCTTCATAGAATTTTCGTGACCGCCCCTTTAAATTTACCAGGGTGGATTAGAGAAAAGATGCCATCTTGGATTCCGATTTCCCCCCATCCTTAAGAGAACCATGAGCAAACAGGCGTTTAGTTTTTCTTTATAAAGCATGAGAAAAATTTATTGTCTGATATTTTTTAAAAGGAAAAGATTCTTCAAGCTATTTTTATTGGTTTTTTTCATCTGGTTTTGTATATTTGTCTGCAAGGCTGAGTCGGATTCGCTGGGAAAAGATGAATGATTGATGACGAATGACGAATGATTGATTTAGAGTGGTTGGAGAAAGAGGGCTAAACGATGATACCCGTTTGTATGGAGTAAATCGATCACGGTTCGTGGTAAACTATGAACCAAACAGTTCAAGACCCTTGGAGGAGCCTAAATAATGTCTTTCAATAGAGTTTTGGACCAGAAGATCCCCAAAAAAATTCTTTCAGGAGCTTTAAGAAAAAATCTTTTAGCCTCCGCTTATCTTTTTTACGGAGACCAGGGAACGGGTAAATGGGCTATGGCTCTGGAGCTGGCCAAGGCGATCAACTGTGAGAAAAACTGTGCGGAGGCATGTGATGTTTGTTCCTCCTGCCTGAAGATCGATAAGATGATACATCCGGATGTGAAGATGATTTTTCCGGTTCCGTCTGCTAAGTCCGATGAGAAAAGCCAGAAAGAGATCGAAAGATACAAAAAGCTCAAAAGGGAGGAACTGTATACCATAGTTAGATTTGAGAAAAATATCAATATACCTGTTGAGCAGATTCGGGCGATGCAAAAAGAGACATCCTTGTTGCCCTTTGAGGGGAAAAGAAAGGTGATAATTATAGCCGAGGCAGAGAAGATGCACCACTCTTCTGCCAATTCGCTTTTGAAAACTTTGGAGGAGCCACCGCTGGATACAAATTTGATCTTGACCAGCAACGATGTGAATAAACTTTTACCCACAGTGGTCTCTCGTTGTCAGCAGATAAGATTCGGGAAAATACCCGCAAAGATAATTGAAGAAAAACTTACGGAGGCCCATCACACCGATAAAGAAAAAGCTTCATATTGTGCCAATATCTCCGATGGAAGCTATGGGAAGGCTTTAGATTTTTTGCGCGGAGAGAAAGAAAATCTCCGCCAGGATGCCGTTGATCTTTTGGGAGTAGCTACAGAGGGCAAAACCAGCCAGATCATCCGGATGGTGAATCAGGTGCTGCAAAGGTGGGATAGAAATTCGATTCTGGAGATGTTCGATTTTTTGATCTCCATTTTCAGAGACATATATATGGTCTTGGAAGGATATGACCGGTTGATCAACTCCGATATGGCGCCCGATGTGGTCAAACTATCAGAAAAGTTTGAGCGTCAAAATAAAGTTGAGCATACTTTCCGAATTGCCGATCAGATCAGATTTGACTGCCAGATCAGAAATGCAAACCAGAAGCTGGGTCTTTTGAGTTTGTGTTTGAAGATAAAAGAGTTGTCGCAAAGAGAAACTAGTGTAATGTCTCATAAATAGCTTTACTATTCTGTCATTCTGAGCGAAGCGAGGAATCTCGCTTTTGAGATTGCTTCGGGACTTTGTCCCTCGCAATGATAGTGTAAAGAAATGTTAGAGACATTACACCAGAATGCTTTGATGGAGGGAAAAAGGCTAAGGTTGGAAAGTAGATTAGACGAATGATGAGAAACAAAGGAGTAGAATGTGGCTGAGATATATCTGGTGGAATTTAAGGGATCACGCAAAGAGTATTTTTCCAATCCCGATTGTTTAAGCATAAGACCAAACGATTATGTCATGGTTCAGGCGGAGAGGGGAGAGGATATGGGGAAGGTGACCAAGAAGATTCCTGGGGAGATGGTGAAGCTGGAGAAAAAGCCACAGAAGATATTGCGCTTAGCTACCCAGGAGGATTTAGAAAAGTTTGCGGCTAACCAAAAGAAGGAGAAAGAATGTTTAAAGGAATGTGAGAGAATGATCTCGGAGAGAAACCTTCAGATGAAACTGGTGGATTCCGAGCTTCAGTTTGACAATAACAAAATCACCTTCTTCTTTACCGCAGAAAAAAGGGTCGATTTCCGCGAGTTGGTAAAGGAGCTTGCCTCCACCTATAAAACCAGAATCGAGTTGAGACAGATCGGGGTAAGGGATGAGGCAAGGAGAATTGGTGGATTCGGAGTGTGTGGACTGCCTCTTTGCTGTGCCAGCTTCATCCGTGAGTTTGAGCCCATCTCCACTCAAATCGCCCGTGAGCAAAACCTCTCTTTGAACCCGGCTAAAATCTCAGGAAACTGCGGCAGACTTCTCTGCTGTCTTCGATATGAAAAGGAACTGTATGAGAAAAGTCTGCCCTTATATCCTAAAGTGGGAGAGAGAGTCCAGACTGAAAAAGGGGAAGGGGTGGTGGAGAAGATTAATATCTTCAAAGAATACATAGTAGTGAAACACGAAGCCGGTGAAGAGGAAAAAATCACCTTAAGCCAGCTAAGGAAAAAAGAGAGGAAGAAAGCCAGACATCTTTCCAAGGTGACAAATCAGGGAGATTCAAACTCTTGAAAAGGTCCCCATATCTGGAATCGAAAAGCTGTCCAGCACCTAACTTAAGTTAGGTGCTGGATTTTGGCGTTAAACAATTAAATTAGGTGTTGGTCTTTAAGTTGAGTGCTGATTGCAAGTTAAGTATGGAAGTTTTCTCATGACTTATCAGAGAATTTAAAACGGTAGCCGCAGGCTTTAGCCTGCGATAAAGGAGCATTGAGTCCCAACAGGTGACGGTTCAGACGGACGGAACAGTAAAAAACTCAATTCTCAGGCAAACTCACAGGTTAAGCGATTCTTTAACGCTAACCAAACTACCTGGATGTGGCATAGCGACATAGGCTCAGGAAATCTTCAGTTCCTTTGATATCAAAACTCACCCGCTGGAAATTTCAAATTTTTCCCGGCTCAAGAAGTTTAATTTTGAGACAAGGAGGAGAAATTGACCCAAAGATTCATGGTTACCACCCCCATCTATTACGTCAACGATAAACCGCACATAGGTCAAGCATACACCACCATCGCCGCAGACGTTCTGGCGCGCTTTCATCGAGCGGGCGGTGAGGAGACCTTCTTTTTAACCGGCACGGACGAACATGGCTCCAAAGTGGAGGAGACGGCGAAGAAGCTGGGAAAGACCCCTCAAGAGTTATGTGACATAAACGTTGAATATTTTAAGAAAGCTTGGAAGAGTTTGAACATATCTTATGACTACTTTGTCCGCACCACAGATGCTCGCCACCAGAAGGCCGTTGAAAAGCTTCTTTCCATCCTTCACGGGGCTACCACCGGAGATAACGAGAAGGTCGTCTATTCGGGAGAGTATTCGGGACTTTATTGTGTGGGGTGTGAGAAGTTCATCACTGAGAAGGAACTAGTCAATGGCCTTTGTCCGGATCACCTCCAGGAACCGAGAAAGGTCACCGAAAAGAACTACTTCTTTCGGCTCTCCTCTTATCTAAGGCAGGTAGAGCAGTTGATACGAGAGGACAAGCTTAAGATTTCACCAGAGGAGAGAAAAAAGGAAACTCTTGGGCTTTTAAAACAGGGGCTGGATGATTTCTCCATATCCCGGGAAAAGGTAAGTTGGGGTATACCGCTCCCCTTCGATCCCAAGCAAAACGCATACGTTTGGGTGGACGCTCTTCCCAACTATATTTCTGCCGTGGGTTATGGCGATGACCCGGAACAGTTCAAGAAATGGTGGAAAGAGGGGAAGGTGGTTCATCTAATAGGTAAGGATATTTTGAAATTTCACACCATTTTCTGGCCGTCAATTCTTTTGGCTTTAGGAGAGAATCCTCCGGACGAGATATTCCTTCACGGATTTTTCACCGTAGATGGTCAGAAAATGAGCAAAACCCTGGGGAATATAGTTGACCCAGAATATCTGGTGGAGCAATATGACTCTGATGGGGCACGTTATTTACTTCTCACCCAGTTTCCCTTTGGCCAAGATGGAAATATTCAGGTGGAAAGATTCGTGGAGAAATACAATGCCGATCTGGCCAATGATTTAGGAAATCTGGTTAGCAGAACTCTTAAGATGGTAAGAAACTATTGCCAGGGTGAAATCCCCAAGCCATCGCTTTATGAGAAACCAGATGATGACCTCAAAAAAGAAGCCACAGAATGTGCAGAAATGGTATGGCAGTATATTCAGGAAATAAATCTTAATCGGGCGATTGATCAAATCTTGAAATTGGTGAGAAGCACTAACAGGTATATAGAGAATCAAGCTCCCTGGGCACTGGCCAAGAATAACAAAAAAGAGAGGTTAGAAACGGTTTTATATGTGGGCTGTGAGACTTTAAGAATCATCAGCGCACTTTTCTATCCTGTGCTTCCACAAAGGTGCTTAAGGATGAGAGAACTCTTGGGTCTGTCCGGGGAAGAGTTGAATCCGACTTTGGCTAAGGCGAAGAAATGGGGTTTGCTCAAGCCGGGGACAAAGGTGGGCACACCAGAGTCCCTTTTCCCCAGATTGGAAAGAAAAGTTAAGGCTGATAAACCTAGGGTGGTTACTGGTGAACAGAAGACCGAATCAGAGATGTCCTTTGAAGAGTTTTCCAAAATAGACTTGAGAGTGGCGGAGGTGAAAGAGGCTGAGAGGGTAAAAGGTGCGAATAAGCTTTTGAAGCTGAAAATAGACATAGGCTCAGAACAAAGACAGATCGTGGCAGGAATAGCAGAACAATACTCCCCTGAGGAGATGATTGGCAAAAGGATCGTGATGGTGACCAATCTTAAGCCGGCAAAGATCAGAGGAATAGAATCAAGAGGGATGCTTCTGGCGGCCAAGGACGGAAAGATTTTAAGCCTGGTTTGCGTGGATAAAGATGTGAAAGGTGGCTCGGAGGTGAGCTAAACAGAGGTTTGTATAAATTCGGGAACCTATCGTCAACGCAACCTGACGGTTAGGGTTACGATGTTAATTGGTAGCCGCACCCTTCAGGGTGCGCCCAGATGGACGGCTACCAATCCATTTGCCAACATCGTGTCCAAAGGACCTTGAGGTCATTTGACTTCCTATGGATCCAAATAGACAAATGAGATTCGGCCTACACATCTTTTCAGTTATTAAGGAGAGCATATAATTGTTTACATCCCCCCTTTAGAAAAAGGGGGGGGATTTGAAACTTGAAAAATCCCCCTTTGCTAAAGGGGGATTTCGAGTCAAGTCCAAAACAGGTGGGGGAGAAAAAATCAATAATAAGATGTAAACTGTTTCCTGCTCCTCTTAGTAACTAAAAAGGAAGATGAAAATTCAGGTTTTGTGAAGGCGTTATTTTGTCGTTTTTAATGAGGTTTCTGTGATAGACACACATGCGCACTTAGATATCAAGCGATTTGATGGGGATAGATCCAAGGTCATAAGTTATGCCTTCTCTAATGGAGTAGAGAAGATAATCAATGTGGGGTGTGATCTGAAATCCAGTCAGAAATCCGTCCAGTTGGCTGAAGAATATGACCAGATTTATGCCGCAGTGGGATTTCATCCTCATGATGCCAAAGATTTAACAGAACAGTCTCTCAAAAAGATTGAAAAACTGGCTGGTCACAAAAAGGTGGTAGCCATTGGTGAGATCGGCTTGGATTTTTATAGAAATCTCTCCCCTCCGGAAGATCAGATCAGAGCATTCAAAAAACAGATTACCTTAGCCAAAGAACTTAAGCTCCCTATAGTGGTGCATGTAAGGGAGGCTTGGGATCAGGCACTTACTATTCTGAAAGAGACTAAAGCTGATACTGTAGGTGGAGCGCTTCATTCCTTCACTGGAAATTCAGAACAAGCCAAGATGGCACAGGACATGGGCTTCTATCTTGGCTTCAACGGAATTTTGACCTATCCCGATTCTAAAATCCCACAGGTGGCAAAGAGGTTGCCCATAGATTCAATTCTGATGGAGACTGACTGTCCCTATCTTTCACCGATTCCCCATCGGGGAAAAAGAAATCAACCTGCTTACGTCAAATTTGTGCTGGAGAAGCTAACAGAACTTTTTTCTCCCTTAACTTTTCAGGATGTGGATCGGATTACCTCTTTGAACGCCTGCCGTCTTTTCAATCTGAATGAGACGTTCCCGCCAAAGATAGCCTATCCCATTCGTGATTCCCTATATCTGAACATCACCAACCGCTGTTCCAACGACTGCGTGTTTTGTGTGCGAAACTTTACTGATTTTGTCAAGGGTCACAATTTGCGACTCGACCATGAGCCCACCTATGACGAGGTGATAAAGTCTATCAACCATCTGGATAAATTTAGAGAGGTGGTTTTCTGTGGGTATGGCGAGCCAACCATCCGTTTGGACTTGCTAAAAGATGTGGCAAAATATCTCAAGAGCAAAAATGCAAAGGTGAGGCTGAACACTAACGGTCAAGGAAATCTTATCCATAAAAGAAACATAGTGCCGGAGTTGGTGGGCTTGATAGATGTGGCCTCCGTAAGTTTGAATGTGGACGAGGGTGAAAAATATGAACGATTGTGCAAACCTCGTTTTGGAGAAAACGCTTTTGGGCAGGTGATCGCTTTTGCCAAAGAATGTAAGAAACTTTTACCAAAAACTGTTATCACCGTGCTGGACATGCCAGAGGTGGATTTGAAAAAGTGCGAAAAGATCTCAAAAGAGTTGGGTGTAGAATTGAGAATCAGACACTTGATAATTTTAAGTAGATATTAATTTCCACGTAAAAGACGGTTTGCAATGTGAAACCTAAAAAAAGCTTAAGCCAGAATTTCCTCACCAATGATAGAGCCGCCCGAAGAATCGTTGAAAGCCTGGATCTGAAAAAAGAGGACATTGTTCTGGAGATCGGAGCAGGCAAGGGAGCTTTGACCGGGTATCTTTTAGAAAAGGTAGATAAAGTTTTAGCGGTGGAGATAGATAAGCGGTTATGCTCTTATCTGAAACAAAGGTTTAGTAATAAAAAAAACCTAAAGCTAATAAATAAAGACATTTTAAAGATAAATTTCAGGGATCTGATTGGTCCCGGAAACTTTTGCAAAGTGGTGGGAAATCTGCCCTATCAGATCACTTCTCCGCTTCTCTCTCTTCTTTTGGAAAATAAGAAACTCATTACTTTTTGTGTGCTGACGGTTCAGAAAGATGTGGCTTTAAGAATTTGCGCTTCTCCTGGAGACAAGGATTGGTCTCCTCTGTCCATTGCGGTTCAACTCTACTCTGATGTGAAAATTGTTTTTCATCTTAAACCCCGCTCCTTTTTTCCTCCGCCTAAGGTGGAGTCATCAGTGATTGAAATTGTTTTTCTAACCGAGCCGAGAGTTTTCGTGTCAGATGAGAAATTGTTCTTCAATGTGGTGCGATCAGCGTTTGGACAAAGAAGGAAAATGATATTAAACTCTCTGACGGCTAATTTGGATTTGCCTAAAAAGGAAATCGAGGTTATTTTTAATAAGGTTGGCATCGACCCTTATAGGCGAGCAGAGACCTTGAGCTTGGATGAATTTGCCCGCTTATCCTTTGCCATGAAAGAGATTTTGAATTAATACCTATGTTTGTCTCTTTTTGGTGGCTTAGACGTATGGAAGGAATGTGAGGTAATGAGTTAGTGAGGCTGATATAATTTTGGACTGCACCTGTGTTTCAGCAAAGAACCAAATTCATTATTTTCTCTCCAAGATGACAAAGCCAGTTTTTCTGCTTCTCATAATATTATCTATTCTTTCATTGGAAGACGCTTTCTCTGCGCAATTGAGGCTGGATTTTTCGCAGGATAATCGCACATATATTTGGAACACCAGTTTGGATTGTGGACGTGAAACTAATCCAGGTCTTTCCTGGGGATTTTCCAGCGCCATAAATTCCATGTTGATCAAAAGATCGGTATTTTCAGCCAATCAGGACCGATGGCAGGAAGATGGCAAAATCAATCTGAATCTGGATTACACTTTAACCAGCAGATTGAAAATCGGCGCTCTTTTTTCTCAAAACATAAATTCACTGGAGAAAAGAAAAGTGACCAGCTCGGAGTATGGTATCACCACAGAATATAGTATCTCCGGTATAAGGTTCGTTCAAATCATAGGAGGGAAAGACATCGATCGAAGATTGAAGGAGGGAAAAAGAAAAGATTCCGGATTCAATCATAGGCTGGAGATTTCCCATTCTCCTTATCTTCTTTCGGAATCGGTCACCCGTATCTCTTTTAGCCAGACCAGCTCTCAATTGAGCAACATCCCTCTGTTGGAAAGAGATTTCAGCATCTTTTTCGCTAAGAACTTCTCTGAAGAGGATAGCCTGGAGTTTTCCTACCGGGAAGCTTGGTCAAAGAAGAAATTCTTTTGGGGAGATCTGACTGATTCTCAGATTAACACCCAAAGAAGGACTCAGAGGGTGATCAATCTCCGATCCTCCACCCAGGTGCCTTTTGACATAAGAGTAAAGTTCGATTTTGATCTTGTATCAAGTGGATATAAGTACTCGTGGGAGCAAGAGTCTCACTCGCCTGGCTTAACAGATAATTTTTCTAACTCCCAGAATTTTATTCTAAAGATTAAACGACAATTTTTCAAAAGGCTGAGTTTAGGGAGCTTTTACAAGTATCTTGAAACAGATGAGGATTATGCGGATGATCAAAAAGATCAAAAGATGAAGAACGGTGAGTTGGGAGGAAATCTTCAGGTCAAGATAAGCGAGAAAGATTCATTATATTTCACCACCTCCATCGGAGTGACATCATTCTATACGCCGGAGGTTTCTGCCTGGTTCAATGACCGGGACATTCTGACTCTTTTTGCCTGGGGGGAGTATCTGCACGTCTTCAGTCCCATATTTAGTCTGCGCCTGGAGGGTGGTTTTCGAAATTTCAACCAGATTTATATCTCCAATCGACTCTCCGCCAATAACAACCATAATCAGACCTACGTTATCTCTCCAACTCTGATTTGGCGACCTCATCCTAATTTGAACTTTAAACAAAATTATAATATTCAAGCTAATTATATCTATTATGATTACGAGAAATCAATCGAGAGCACAAAAAATAGGCTGTTTCGCCGTGCCAGCTCTAACACCAGCATAAACTGTCTTCTCACTCCCCGGGTGAGCTTTATATTTGGTTATATCTACAAATATGAGGATTACGGCCAGCTCATCTGGAGAGATCAATGGGTGCAGAAGCCGAGTTGGGAACGGAGGACTCACACCTTTAGTTTATCCATGAAATATATGCCTGCCAAAAGCTGGGTTTTTTCTCCGGAATACACTTATCAGAAAAGAAGATCGTGGGATCATTCTATGATAGCTGAGAAGAAGATGCGCACATTAACCGATAAATTCTATCGGAATATGCTCTCCTTGTCTTGCAAATATTTTATTGACGATCGTAACTATATAAGCCTGACTGGGGCTCGTCGGGTACAGAAGAGCACACTAAGTTGCAAGGAGAGCTCGGATTTTGTCTCTGTATCGGTGAATCGGGTTTTTTGATCGGGGAAAGTATTTATGAGAAGAATTTCGTCAGTTCGTCTTTTTTGTGTTTTTGTTTTTTCTTTTCTTTTGCTAGGATATTTTTGCACATCCGGTTGCAAAAACCCTTTCAAAACCAGGAATTCTCCGCAGCCTGTGATCAGAGAGGGCACCTGGGAAACCCCAGCCAGCCCAGAGATAGTGATTCAGAATTTGCTTCACGCTTATAATGAGAAGATCATCGGCAATTTCATTCAGTGTCTTTGTGACTCATTTGCATTCTCCGCTCGGGTGGATTCGATCGATGCGGTCGATAAAGGTCTTCCGGAGCTTTTTGCTAACTGGGATAGGTCTGTGGAGATCAGCGTCACCACCAGCATATTCAATACATCTCGGCAGAACCCGGATTCCTTCGATTATGTGGTGTCCTTTCTCTCAAACCACCCACCGGATGAGGTGGGCGATACGCTGGCAGTCCTTTCCAGAAATTATGAGCTGTTTATATCCGATTCGAAAGCTACCCCACCTGAAACCACCTTTGCAAAAGGGACAGCCACCTTTTATATGAGGCAAACATCTTTTAGCTGGTGGAGCATATATTTCTGGAGCGACATTCCCGCCGAAGCGGGGAAAGATGATTGGGCTGATTTCAAAGCTCAATTCAAGCAGTGAGGAAAATGGTATTATGTCGAGCTTATCAAAAGTATTAAGAAGAACTTCTCCTCTGTTCATGGTTTTAGCTTTTTGTGTTCTAGCCGAGGGTTGCTTTAATCCCTTCTCTCCATCGGTGATTGGACCGAGCACCCTCAAACCTATTGTATCCCAAGTCGATCCGGATAGTGTGATGCATAACTTTAAATATGCTTATGAGAATCGCGACAGCATTGTTTATGAGAACTGCTTAGATCCTGATTTCGTCTTTGTCTATATCGATCAGGACAAGGTTACACTAAAATATGAACCGGTGGAGGTTTCGCGGGATGGAAAGGGCGGTGACATATATCGCACCAAAGGTCTTTTTCGGGCATTCGATGATATCCGGCTGGATACGTGGAAAGTATCAGAAGCCCCGGACACCGCGGTGGGAGAGGAAATATGGAAAAAGCGAAATGTGACCTTTCATCTCTCCGTCCGGGATACAGATGGTGACTACAATTATCAGCACATGGAAGCCACCGGATTTGCAGAGTTTCTGTTCAGACAATCCGAGGAAGACAATCTATGGAGGATCGTTCGCTGGACCGACAGCTCAATTTAAATTGAAACCAGTGATTTAACTTGAAGAATGCACATGATTGGATTAGAAAGATCAAATCGCAGGCTAAACCTCATTTGAGTCATGTAATTATGTAGATCAACCCCGCCAAAGGCGGGGTTGACAAATAAGGATGCGTATGCATTCATACGAATTTGTCAAGCAGGCTACGCCATGCTTGACCTACAAAACTGTCAAGTGAAGTGGTAGCCGCACCCTTCAGGGTGCGATAAATATGCGTCCCGCCCGAGGCGGGACGGCTACCAATCAAGATAGTAGCCCCCCATTTGGGCGTATAGAAAAGTAATCTAAATTATGGGAAATGTTGATTTAACCTAACGGAGGAGTTATATGGCAAAGCTGAGCATAAATGTAGATCATGTAGCCACCTTAAGGCAAGCCAGATTGGCTTCAGAACCTGATCCAGTGGCGGCAGCCATAGCGGCTGAAATGGCGGGAGCGGATGGAATTACCATACATCTCAGGGGAGACAGAAGACATATTCAGGATCGGGACCTGAAGATCTTAAGGGAAGTGGTTAAGACCTCTCTTAATCTGGAGATGGCGGCCACCAACGAGATGATTGAGAAAGTCCTTCAGATCAAACCGAACATGGTTACCTTGGTCCCGGAAAGGGAGGGTGAGTTAACCACCGAGGGCGGTTTGGATGTGGAGAGCAATTTCGAACAGTTAAATCAGGTTATTGGTAAGCTTCAATTGAATGGAATCTTAGTCAGCCTTTTCGTGAATCCGGACGAGGAGAGCATTAAAACCCCAGCCAAACTGCGCACCGACTACGTGGAGATCAACACGGACAGCTATGCTTCTGCCAAAAACGTAGCGGACCAGATCGCTCAACTGGAGAGACTGGAGAAGATGGTCACCTTAGCACATCGTCTCAATCTGGGGATAAACATGGGACATGGACTGAATTACCGGAATATCGTAAATCTGGTTCAAATTCAGCGTATCCATGAATTCTCTATCGGTCACGCCATTGTTGCTCGTGCTGTCCTGGTGGGATTCGAAAAGGCGGTAAGAGAGATGCTGGATCTGGTTAAAAGATCGAAATAGCCTGGTGAGTCGGGCACGTTTCGCCAGGGACAAAGCCATTTGATTTTTTCTATGCTTCTTCTTTCCGTCTGCCTATATTTTAAGGGCTTTTTCTTTGTTATCACGGATTCATACTGAACGGACATGTCATGAAGGATTCACCGTGAAAAAGGGAGAGCGTTCGTTACTAACGAAAGTAAAAGCCTCCATCGGTGTGTGGCAGAAGATTTCAGACCAGAACCTGACTTATTAAGGGGAGCATATAATTGTTTACATCCCCCCTTTAGAAAGGGGGGGGAAGGGGGGATTCGTATGAATGCATACGCATTTGAAACTTGAAAAATCCCCCTAAATCCCCCTTTGCTAAAGGGGGATTCGTATGAATGCATACGCATTTCAAGTCAAGCCCAAAACAGGTGGGGGAGAAAAAATCA
>Ga0315545_1000265_pt1 | contig 57353 bp, 39 predicted proteins | sample SalMarSW160210MG_FD_203096 | JGI IMG/M metagenome (GOLD analysis project Ga0315545, IMG submission 203096) | Salt marsh sediment microbial communities from the Plum Island Ecosystem LTER, Massachusetts, United States - Salt Marsh Sediment SW1602-10 ...
TTTTTACATATATTTATTGCTTCTGCCCCGTCTTTTGCACGAATTACTGCTGCACTTGTTGGTCTTAACAGAGTATCAATAAATGTGAAGTTTGTATCTTCGTCTTCAGCAATTAATATTGTTTTTCCCTTCCAGTTAAGTTTGTTTTTATTCGCGGGCTTACTGCTTTTCTTTGTTGTTATCCCTGGCATGTATGGTACTCTAAAATAGAATGTGGATCCCTTATTAATATCCGACTCCACCCAGATCGTCCCCTTAAGTTTGTCCACCAGTCCTTTTGATATAGATAATCCCAGTCCGGTCCCACTATATAGTCTGTTAAATGAGGTACTTACCTGTCTGAATCTATCAAAAATGACATTTTGCTCAAATTCAGTTAATCCAATACCTGTATCCTTTACATAGAAAATTATATTCTTAAAATCTTCAATCTCATATCCAATATCAATACTTCCCTTTTCAGTAAATTTATATGCATTTGAAAGCAAATTAGTTAAAATTTGTTCAATTCTTACATTATCAGAATGAATGTAAGACTTTTCCATGGGCAATCCATAGTGAAGGTTTATTTCAATTGGTTTATTGTCTTGTTTCTTAAGAGTCTTGAAATAAAGTGCAAGCTGATTTATCAATTCATTTAATGAGAAGTTCTTATTTACAATAGTTATCTGGTCTGCCTCAATTTTAGAAATATCAATTATATCGGAAATAATTTGAAGGAGTTGCCTGCTCTTTGCATTTATAATATCAATAAATGTTTCCTTTCTCTTCTTATCGATTTTTCTTGATTTGAGCAAATTGGCAAATCCAAGAATAGCATTCATGGGCGTTCTTATTTCATGACTCATATTTGCCAGAAAAGCTGATTTAAGCTTATCACTTTCTTCTGCTTTTTCTTTGGCCAGTTTCAATTGACGTTCATAGTTTTTACGTTCAGTAATATCTTCGAATGTACCGTCATAATAAACAATTTTTCCATTAACATCGCGAATAGCCTTTGCGCCTTCACGCACATAAATTACGGAGCCATCTTTCCTTACCCAGGCACTCTCAAGGCCGATAACTATGCCCTCCCTTTCTATACGTTTACGGAAATCCTTACGTGAAAACCTGGACTCAAAACCATTCTGCTCCAGGTTACGTTTAGCTAATTCTCTGAAAGATTTATAGCCAAGCATACGCACTGCAGCCTGATTTGCCATAATTATTTTTCCGTCAGGCGTCGTTCTGTAAATACCTATTGTAGCACTCTCGTACAGGCTCCTGAAACGCTCTTCACTTTGAACTAATGCTTTCTCCGCTTGTTTTCTTGCTGTTATATCAACTAATGATGCAATCCATTCATTTGAACCTGGTAGAAATCCAACCTTAACATATACATCTTTTTTATTATTGAATTTATCTTTAAACCTAAACTCATATTCTTCAGGAGGATCACCTGTACCTTTAATTCTTTGATTCCTTATATTTCTGCATCTTTCTATATCTTCTTCAGCCGTTAAGTCCGACCATCTTAATTTGCCTTCAATTTCTTCTTTTGTAAATCCCGACAGTTCTTCAAATTTCGAATTACACAGTAAAATTTTACCGGGTCCGTCTAACAGACATGTTGCTGTACCGGTATTATTAAAAAGACTTAAATATCTGTTATGACTTTCTTTAAGTTCCTCATTTATAAAATGAATCCTGTCATTAATATCCCGCAGTTTTTTGTTTAATTCAATTAGTAATTTTTCTCCTTTAACTTTCTCTGTAATATCCATAAACATACCCGAAATTTCATCACCGTCCAACACAGCGCTTAGGCTTACCACAACTGTTTCACCTGAATTTGTAAGAAACTCAACATATAAATCATTTAATGATTTATGTTTCTTTAACAGTTCAACAAGTCCTTCTCTTTTTGAGGGATCCAGGTAATGCTTTAAAACGCTGCTCCCGATAAGTTCTTCCCTGGATTTGAATTTAAATATATTTACGGCAGCGTCATTCACAAAAAGAATTTCTCCCTTAATATTAGTTTTGAATACCCCTAATTGTGAATTATCTATAAATTTCCGGTAAGTATCCTCACTTTTCTTCAATTTCTCGTTTTCCATTAAAATATCTTCATATTTTCTTCTTTTCCCCATATGTATTATTAATCATTAGTTACTGACAATAATCTAATTTAATAAAAAAATAAATGTAAATAATCGCCATATCTTATTTTTCAAACATAAAATTAATTTCGTATTCAAATTACTGCAAAACTATTGCGATCTCATAACTAAATTCTCTTTTATAAAATTATCATATTTCTGTTCAGATGATAATGTCCTGTTTACCTTAAATATTAAACTTTTTTTTTTAATCATTCATTATAAATTGTTTATCTTTAGCAAAAAGGATCACTGAGTACAATATTGTGACCTATTAATGACAATAATATTCAATATAATAACCTCAAAAATTAATATACTATGAAAAAGCTATTAGGTTTGCTATTCATCGCATCAATGTTAATTTTCTTTTCATGTGGAGGAGGGAAAACTGGCAGTGAAGAAGAAAGTTCAAAAGAAGCCAGGTCAAAGAAAATAAAAGGAGGAGATGCCGAATTAATATCAACCTGTGATGAATTTCTGGATCATTATGAAGAATGGGTTGATTTATATATTAAAGCCTTAAAAGAATACAAAGAGAATCCTTTTGATTCTGAAACAGTGAAAAAGTATAGCGAAGCAATGTCAGAAGCATCAGTCTGGGCGCAGGACTGGACAAAAATGCATGTATGTGCGATGAAGGAGAAGTACCAGAAAAGATTTGAGGAAATAGCTGACAAGGCAACCAAGGCACTTGAAGAGATTGGAGCTGAATAGAGCATAAAAAAATATTTTTTTATTTTTATTTAATAATGGAGCTAAATCTAAGAGCTCCATTTTTAATTTTTCCTTAATTCAATATATTATGAAAAACAGAACAAGTTTTCCAAAGGTATTTTGGATAGCAAACTGTATAGAAGTTTTTGAAAGGTTTGCCTATTATGGAATCTTTATGGGATTTCTAATGTATATGGAATCACTTGGATACTCTAGGGACCAGTCCGGAAATATTCAGGGTCTTTTTCTGTTTGTTTCATACTTTATACCTGTTTTCAGCGGGACCTTTGCGGACAGGTTCGGATTCAAAAGGGTATTAATAATATCATATCTGGCTTATATACCATCTGTTTTATTACTTCTTATAGCAGATTCATACAGTGAAATTATGCTTACCATGCTAAGTATTGGATTTGCAGCTGGAATATTTAAACCACTAATTTCAGGCACAGTTCGTCTAACAACCGATTCATCAAATAAAACTATTGGTTTTGGCATATTTTATCTTATGGTTAATGTAGGGGCTTCATTCGGCCCTATAGTAGCCGGCAAGCTACGTGCTATTTCATGGAATTATGCCTTTTTAATGGCTGGCATTGCTATTTCTGTTATGTTTGTTATCACGCTTCTTCTATATAAAGAACCCGAAAAAGAAGTGTCTAAAGTTAGTATAGGCAAGAAGATAGTTGAAATTTTTTCAACTGTAGCTGATCTAAAGTATGCGGTTTTTCTTATTCTTCTGGGCCTGTTCTTCTGGTTGCCTTTCTGGGCTTTTTTCAACATCTGCCCTGCTTATGTCGACAAACATATCAACACAGTTCAATTGTATGAAGGAATTGAAAACATCTTTGGGGAATGGTTTGCCCATTTATTATCGCGGCAGGAGGAAGGAGTATGGCGTATTAACGGTGAGGCAATTGCGCATACAGGATGGATAATTCTAATTCTGCAATATTTTATTTCCAGAATTTTTGAAAGAAGACGCGCGCTTCCTTCCTTTGGCTTTGGAGTATTTGTCGCAGGGATAGGCTTTTTATTAATTGGTTTTTCAATAAATCTTGCGCCAGGCTTAGTTATCCTGGGTATCTTTATTTTTGCTGTTGGAGAAATGATATCCTCGCCCAGAATTCAGGAATATATAACCTGGATAGCACCTAAGGAAAAAGCAGGTTTATATATGGGGTCAAACTTTCTGGCAACATGTATTGGCGCGTTACTGAGCGGTCAATATACAAAGCTCTTTGGCTACTTTGAAAATAAGTATAATCCTGAATATGTCTGGTATGTATTAGGTGCTCATTGCATAATTGGTGTTATAGTCTTTTTTATGTTTGTGAAAATTGCAGGCGAATTCAGAGAAATGGAAAAATAAAATATTCTATATCTACAGGGCAATCAATATTAGTTCATTTACCTTTAATAAACATTTTTACTATTACAGATAATATAACTATTAAAGCAAAAAATCGTGCTATACGGGCTATGTAATCTCCATGCCTTACGTAAAAGGTAACTTTATCATTAGAGTTAATTGTACCTTTAATTGAATCACGCTTCCACCACCCCAGCTTTTTAAGAATTTCACCCCTCTGGTTTATAAAACATGATATTCCTGTGTTGGCAGAACGCGCTATGCTCCTGCGTGTTTCAATAGCACGAACACATGAAAAGGCATTATGCTGATGATAACCGGGAGTATCTCCCCACCATCCGTCATTAGTTAAAACAAATAAAAAATTAGCTCCGTTTTTTATATAATCTGTGACATATTCCCCGAAAACCGATTCCCAGCAGATTATAGGTCCGATTCTTAATGAATCCTGGGGCGATAAAAATGTGCCCCTGAAATCCTGTGTGCCCCAGCCCCGAAATGTGCCGCCAAGCCTTATTGTTAGTCCCTCTAAAAATTTTAAATATTTGGCATAGGGCATTTTCTCAACTCCTATAACTAATTGTGATTTAAAATAAAAAGGCACATAATCTGTAGAATCCAGCTGAATAGCTGCATTATAGCTATCATAATAGAGATTGGATTCCCGTAATTTTTTTGCTGTTGATGAAAGTTTTTCTCCCGGATTATATCTCCTGTAACATTGTATTCCAACAACATATTTTAATTTCGGGTACTTGCTTAAAAATCTCCTGATCATTCTGATGTCAGGCACACGCTCAATCTGATCTATCCAGATGCTGTTATTAATAGCTGTCTCAGGACCCACAACATAATCTGTGTTTTCATCAGTATATTTTTCCGCCAGATCAAGTTGAATGCGAGTTTGTACATAACTTGGTATTGCCACAAATTTCTGATAAGGATCAATATTTGGCTGAAGAATAACAATATTCTTAGGATTTGGCTTCTCCTTATATGTATAAAATTTTATTAAGGATATAAAAACAGGTAATAATATAATTACTCCGGCAATAATAATAACACCCCATATCTTTTTGAGACTTTGTTTATTTATAAATGCTTTAATAATATTAAACAGCAGCACATTAACTGTCAGTATCCATAAAGATCCTCCCAGAACTCCAGTTGTATCGTACCATTGTATTAGTCTGATATTATAATTAAAGCCATGACCCAATGTTAACCATGGATGCGATATTTCACCATGTATATAAATATACTCATATGTTATCCAGAAAGTTATAAGTGCAAAATATCCTATTTGCCTGCCTAAGTTTCTTTTAGCAATATGAAAAATCCAGAACACTGTACTTTTTAATGTTGAGTTAACAAGGATAGCCGCAATTACCCCAACGATAGTAGAATTAACAATCCACCAGGTTGTGCCGGTATTCCATATAAAGAATGTTATGAAGGAGTAGAGAAACATTTTTACCGAGCCGTGTTCCTTCTTGTTTTCATCCAGGTAATCCTCAACAAAAAGCAAGGGTATTAAGGCAATAAACATGATAAATCCATGTCCCCATTTATACCATGCAGGAATAAGCAGTAATCCCCCCAGGATAGAATAATAAATTAATTTCTTCTTACTTATTTGTAAAAATCCCATATGTAAAAAATATTATTTGTACCGACAGACTTTACAGTAATGGAAAATATGTCTGAATTATTAAATAAAGTCGCAAATATACTTTAATTCTTTTAGTGGAAAAATTTAAAACTATATGATTTATAACATTAAACAGACATTATATAAATCATATCTGCATATTAACCTCAATCTTGGAAATATCAATTTAATAACCTAACATTGCAAATATCCAATAATAACCTGAAAAAATGAAGAGAAAGAAGTTATTGATGCTATTAATATTTATTTGTTACATCTCGTGTGAGAATAGTAATATTTTCAAAAAAGATAACATTCTTATGAAAGAATTTAATACGCCATTTTATACAGTACCTTTTGATAAAATTAAAACCAGGGATTACCTTCCGGCATTTAAAAAAGCAATTAAAGATGCCAAATCCCAAATCGATATTATCATAAAAAATCCCGAAAAACCAACATTTAAAAATACTATTGAGGCTCTGGAGCAAAGTTTTATAGAAATAAATCATCTTTCATTAATATTCTATAACATTAATCTGGCTAATACAAACAAAGAAATTCAGAAAATTGCACAGAAAATATCACCTATGCTAACTGAATTCTCAAATGATGTAAAACTAAATGAAGAATTATTCAAAAAAGTCAGCGAAGTCAATGAAAATAAAGACAGGTATAAGCTGAGCACAGAACAGCAAATGTTACTTAATAATACCTATAAAGATTTTATAAGGAATGGTATAAACCTGGGCAGTGAAGACAAGGAAGAATTCAGGAAAGTAACAAAGGAGCTGTCTAAGCTCACACTTAAATTCGGAAATAATCTGCTGGCTGAAACTAATGCCTATGAACTGCATATCACTGATGAAAATGATTTATCCGGACTACCCGAGGATATAATAGAATTGGCCGCACAGACTGCCAGGTCAGAAGAAAAGGAAGGATGGATATTTACTCTCCATCAACCCAGCTATTTTCCTTTCCAGCAATTTGCTGACAACAGAAACCTGAGAGAAGAAATATATAAAGCTTACCATTCCCGTGGCTTTCATAATAATGAGTATGACAACCAGAAAATAATAAAACGTATTGTTGAGCTAAGGTTAAAATTAGCACAACTACTTGGCTATAAAACCTATGCTGAATATGTACTGGAAGAACGTATGGCCAAAACCCCCGTTAATGTGAATAAATTTCTTGATGACCTGCTGAAGGCATCAATGCCATTTGCAAAGAAGGAGTATAATGAAGTACAGGAATTTGCATCAGATAATGGAGTTGACTTCGAGATTCAGCGATGGGACTGGTATTATTATTCTGAAAAACTCAAGAAACAGAAATTTGAAATTAATGATGAGATACTAAAGCCTTATTTTAAACTGGATAATGTTAAGAAAGGAATTTTCGACCTGGTAAATGAGTTATATGGAATTAGTTTCATCCATAATAATAAAATCCCTGTATATCACTCTGATGTTGAAACATACGAAGTAATTGACCAGGATGGCAACAATATTGCAATTTTATATCTTGATTTCTTTCCAAGGGAAAGCAAGCAGGCTGGTGCCTGGATGACTAACTACCTTGAACAATATAAGACGAATGGTAAGGATATCAGACCTCATGTATCCCTGGTTTTTAATTTTACAAAACCAACTGAGACCACTCCTTCATTGCTTACTTACAATGACGTTCATACATTCCTGCATGAGATGGGTCACGGTTTGCACAGTATATTAAGTGACTGCCGTTACTGGAGCTTATCAGGCACTAATGTCTATCGCGATTTTGTTGAGCTGCCTTCACAAATAATGGAAAACTGGGCAAGAGAGAAAGAATGGCTAAATATAATAGCATTTCACTATGAAACAGGAGATATAATTCCTGATGACCTGCTGAATAATATCCTTCAGTCTAAAAATTTCAATACCGGATATTCATTTATAAGGCAACTAAGTTTCGGGCTGAATGATATGGCATGGCATACCATAACAGAGCCTTTAACAGTATCAGTTGCAGAATTCGAGAAAAAAGCAGTAGCTCGAACTGAACTGTTCCCTGAAATTGATAGCTGTATTTTTAGCACTGCTTTTAAGCATATATTTTCTGGGGGTTATGCTGCAGGATATTATGGTTACAAGTGGGCAGAAGTACTTGATGCGGATGCATTTTCATTATTCATGGAAAGGGGTATATTTGACAGCGAAACTGCTGCTTCATTCAGGACAAATATTCTGGCAAAAGGCGGCAGTGAACATCCCATGGAGCTTTATAAAAAGTTCAGGGGCCAGGAACCATCAATTGAACCCTTACTGGAAAGAAGCGGACTTGTCAGCGAATGAATCGGATTTAAAGTTAATATGCGGCATCTTTATACTTGAAAATCTATATCCCAGTCCGATTGTAAAATTAAATGTTGAATGTGCCAGGTAGCCATCCAACCTGTTCGCCGCTAAATTAAGTATGAATCTGTTATAAGAAATCATCAATCCTGCTTCCAGTTCATATCCTTCTTTTGTCCAGGTTTCCCACCGAAAATGCCACCATTGTCCGTATCCACCACCGACAAAAGCATATAAACCAAATTTGTCCTGCAAATAAACCGGAATTATTATACCCCCTGTTATAGAAAACAGGGTTGTTTTGGTAGTTGTTAAATCTGTTTCATTATGATATACATCTCCTCTCCCAAATCTTGTACCAATATATGCACCGATCTTGCATAAAAATCCAGCCCTCAATCCCAGCATTGTTTGCTTAACCCCAATATTTGCAGCCAGGAAATATTTATCTCCCCAGCCTCTGCAGTCGAAAAGATTGTAAGAATATTTTACCGAATCCTGACTTTTAATTTCCAATTCCTGAGAAAATCCGGAACTGCATACTAGCAAAAGTGATAAAAATAAGACTAGATTTTTCATAATAGTTAAGTATTTAGTAATTCTTCTGGCATTTACCTCTACCTCTTGTATATCTGTGCTTTTAATGCATTAAATGTACAAAAAGGGTTGCATATTTCAAATTTTTACCGGATTTTCTTACTTATTATCAAGAGTACAGCTAATATTAACGATTTTGCTGGCAGTCAATTCCTGGAATTCTTTTCAGTCTCCATTTTTGAAAACCAGTCTTTTGGCTTTGTCAATCTCCTGTTCAATTATGGTGTGTGGTCTGTCAGGGAAAATATCAAGTTTAACATTTGCCCCCATTTTTTTCATTTGAAACTGGGTTTCTAACGAACGGCTTTCTGGTATATGAGGATCATTGTCACTGTTGCTCAGGTATATATTTGTTCCATCAAAATGGCCTTTGTATTTCTCATTGTGCAGTTCGCTACCAATTAAACCTCCTGTGAAAGCAACAACACCACCGTACTTACGGGCAAAACGCGCTGCAACCTCTGTTGCGAGAGAAGCTCCCTGCGAAAATCCCATAAGGTAAATATTCTCTGAGGGAAGGGTGTTTAGTACATTTTGGAGAAGTTTATGTAAAATATCAATGGCACTACTTAGCCAGGGTTCATTTCGTTCAGTGGGAACCATAAAACTATAAGGGTACCATGTGTTATTGGTGGCTTGTGGAGCCGCTATGTACCATGTTTCATCCGCAAATATGTCAGCTAATGAAAGGATATCGTGTGCACCTGCTCCCCGTCCATGTACCTGTATCAACGAATTTTTTGCCTTGTGTAACTGACTACCTTTTTCAGTTATGTCATATGAATGCATTAATCTTTGAATTTTTCAATATTGAGTGAAATGGTTGCCAAGCCTTTTTCAATTTTAGTCCGGTTAACTTCTTCCCATGGGGGTAGTTTGAGCCCTTCGCCCAAATGTTGCGGTTCTTCATCAACAGCGAATCCGGGTGGCTTTGTATAGGGTATATTGAACTTATCTAATCTTTTCATCCAGTAGGAGAGTGAGTTGGCAGGAATAGAAAATGATGTAACTGTCAGTTGTCCTTTTCCTTTGCGCCCCTGGAAATTGTCCGGATAAATAAAAAAAGTCATTATGGTTCCAGGTGAACCATCTTCATTGCCATAATATAAATGATATATATCAGGAGCATCAAAATTAACAGTTTTCTTTACCATGCGCAGCCCCAGTATGCCTGCATAAAAATCAACATTTTTTTGTGCATCTGATGCTATTGCTGTTACATGATGTAATCCTGTTATTTTATTTGCCATATTCATATTATAGTCTCCTTTTGTTTGAAATATATTTTCTTTTACATATAACATGGCAGATTGTAATTTGTTTTGAATGGAGAATGTTAAAGACTGAAATAGCCGACCTGGCTTCCAATGGATAATGAAGTAATTACTTAATAAACATCATTTTCTTTACTTCTTCTAATAGTATACCTTTTTCAATCTCTACTTTAATATGACAAAAATATATTCCTGAAGAATTATTGCCTGCATTCCAATGAATGTTATAATATCCTGCAGCCTGTTCCTTTTCAATTAATGTTATTACTTCCTGGCCTAATTTATTGTAGACCTTTATAGTTACATAGCCATTTACAGGTAATTGATATCTATTACCCGCAAACCACAAAATCCATTTGCTATATAAGCATAATTGCCTCTTACTGTAACATCCCATACACCACCAGGAGTGAGTATATCTGAAAGTTCTACAGGATTTTCCGGATCTGAGATGTCAAGGATCTCTAAATATCCACCATTACCAAAATAAAGAATTGTATCTGCAACTGTGACACAATAGCATGGCCCGCATGCGTATCTGCCAATGTAGGTACAATTTTGGGCTTCATATTGAGCCCTAAGCTGAGATGTTGTTATTAACAAAAGAAATGAAAAGAATAGTTGCAAAACTGTCTGACTAACATAGGAGTATTGTATCATGACTGGCCTCCTTTAATTAAAATAAAGAAATAAGCTTATTCTTTTTTTCTCATCAAATAGCACTATTAAACTTGAAATTTAATAAAATTACCTTCTTAAGTGGTAAATAAATTAATTCTCCTCTTTTATCTCACCCTGGCGCATAACTTTTTGCATTGCTTTCTCAGCTTCTTTGGAATCGCCAAGATAGTAATGTGTTATGGGATTTAAATTATCATCCAGTTCATAAATCAGGGGAATGCCGGTTGGGATATTTAACTTAATAATTTCCTCATCCGTCATTTGATCAAGGTATTTCACCAATGCTCTCAGACTGTTGCCGTGTGCCACTATTAGTATCCGTTTCCCCTCTTTTATTGCTGGAACAATTTGGCTGTGCCAGAAAGGCAGAAACCTGTCTACAGTATCCTTTAGACTTTCACTAAGCGGAATATCTTTTTTTGAAAGATGTGAATATATTTCATCATGCCCCGGATAACGGCTGTCTGATTTGGTAAGTTGAGGCGGCCGCATATCATAGCTACGTCTCCATTGCAGTACCTGATCTTCGCCGTATTTTTCTGCTGTCTCAGATTTGTTTAATCCCTGAAGAGCACCATAATGACGCTCATTTAGACGCCATTCCCGGATGACAGGTAACCACATGAGATCAAGCTCATCCAGTACGATCCATAATGTGCGTATAGCCCGCTTTAAAACGGATGTATATGCAATGTCAAATGTATACCCTGCTTCCCGAAGCAGTTTTCCTGCCTGATGAGCCTCTCTTTTACCATTTTCGGTGAGATCGATGTCAGTCCAGCCGGTAAACCGGTTTTCCAAATTCCAGCTGCTTTCACCGTGTCGTAATAATGTTATTTTCATTACAAAAAATCCCTGTTAAATATTATTATAATTAAATGCCTCGTATTAGCTTATATCGTATTTTATAAAGCTACGTGTAAATTTAACAAAATAATAATTTGTAAAAGCATTAGATATTCTTCTGGTTTAATTGACATTAAATATTAAAAATAGTAATTTGCATTATCAAAAGTATTTAATAACACTTTATTGTATAAAAAGTTAAAAAGCCTTTTAAAATTTTACACTTTTAAAAACTAAAAAAAATGAAACTAAATGTAAAAGCGTTTGCCTTAACAGCTGCTATTGTTTGCGGATTAGGTTTATTCCTGCTAACCTGGTGGGTAATCCTGTTTGAGGGAGCATCAGGTGTTAAAACTATTATTGGTCTTGTATACCGGGGTTATAATATGAGTCCTCTTGGAAGCCTTATAGGTTTGGTCTGGGGATTTGTCGACGGTTTAATTGGCGGAGCCATTTTTGCATGGTTATATAATCTGCTTGCTGCCCGCTTTTCAAAATAAGAAAGGCCAGGTAATCAAGACTCTGTCTTCGATAACCGGTAATCGGATTGGAGTTTAGTATTTCCTTTTTGCGTTTTGAATCTCCTCAAGCCTGATCTGGGCATCGGGTTCACGACGCAAAAACTCTTTAAGTTTATCACAGGCATATTCGGAGCAGTATGCACAGCTTTCAAGATTTCTCCGGATTGCGCATTTTCTAATTTCACAATTCCGGCATCCTGAGAACAATCTTCCTGTATCAGCCCTGCATCCATCGCAGTCAGTTATATCTTCAGGCTGCAGGTTCACCCCGTATTGTTCTGAACAAATGCGGGCTATTGAAACCCTCATTTTTTGCTGATTGGATTTGTCCTTCTCTAAAGTTGCCAGATGAATAGGGCAGCTACCGCAAGTCAGCCCGCAATATGCTATCATATTATTCACTTTATTTTCTTTCTGTCGTTTACCGATATATTATATTTCTTCTATATCCCTTATTCCATTACTCAGACATTTCGTCAAGTATAGCAGCAGTTGCTGATGCCCCTATACGTGTCACACCAAGCTCTTTCATCTTCAATAAGTCTGTGAGAGTTCTCACTCCCCCTGCAGCTTTTACCTGTACACAGGGATCAGAGTACTTACGCATTAACTTAACATCCTCAACAGTTGCTCCTTTGTATGAGTATCTGCCATCTTCACATTTAGTGAATCCGTAACCTGTGGATGTCTTCACAAAATCAACCTTATGTTTACTGCATATTTCACATAATCTTATTTTATATTTCTCCTCAGGGAGAAAATCATTCTCAAAAATAACTTTAAGGATAGCATTGTTTTTCTTTGTGGTCTCAACAACTGACTTTACTTCATATTCAATATATGTCCAGTCTTCACTTAATACTTTACCTATATTTATAACAAGGTCAATTTCCTCAGCCCCGTCAGTTAAAGCCTTTTCAGTTTCAAATACCTTTATATCGACAAGACTGTTACCGTGAGGAAATCCCACTACTGTACCCACCTTTACATCCGAACCTTTCAAAATTTCAGCAGCCATTTTTACAGCATAGGGCTTAATACAAACTGATGCCACATTGTACTTTTTAGCCAGTAAACATCCTTCCCTTAAATCCTCATCATTCATCGCAGGATGCAATAAAGAATGATCTATCATTTTTGCTATTTCTGTTATCATGTCTATGATTATATTACTATTTATATTGCTTTAAAAGGATTACTATTTATGCATATTGTTTATGGAAACCAAATTTGTCTTTAACATTAATCAAATATATCAAATGAAACCCTAAAATGTACTGATATTTATTTTTAAATTAAAACAATCTAAGAATAAAATACTCCAAACTATTTATAAGAATACTTAATTATTATCCGATTATAATAATAGTTATATATATTTGGTCTTCAAAAAATATCATTATGCAGTACGGTTATTTTGATGATCAAAACAAAGAATATGTGATTACAAGGCCTGATACGCCAAAATCATGGAGTAACTACCTGGGTTCAACCGAATACGGTGCGATTATTACTAATAATGCCGGGGGGTATAGCTTTTATAAGTCAGGAGGAATGGGGCGATTTATGAGGATGCGATTTAACTCAATTCCTATGGATCAGCCCGGCCGCTACATATACCTTTATGATCGCAGTTCCCGCGATTTCTGGTCTGCGTCATGGCAGCCTGTTGGCAAACCTCTGGATAAATATAAGTCAGAATGCAGACATGGTACAGCATACACTGTTATAAAGTCCGAATATTCGGATATAGTAAGCGAAACTGCATATTTTGTACCTCTGGGTAAATTATTTGAAATATGGAAAGTAAAACTAAAAAATAACAGCACCCGGAAAAGCCAACTCAGAGTTTTTACATATGTTGAACTGGCCGGAAACTGGAGTGCTATAGACGATTTGTTAAATATACAGTATGTTCAATATACTGCTTTGACGAAGGTAATAGACAATATTATTGATCATGGTACTAATATTAATATTCCCGAGATGCCTGATAATTTTATGGAAAAGGACCAGGGCAGGCACACTTTTCAGGCTATTGCAGGTGCTGAAGTAACAGGTTATGACACTGACAGGGAAGTATTTTTAGGACCATACCGTACTTATGCAAATCCTGTTGCTGTGGAAAATGGTAAGTGTAATAATTCTCTGGCATACGGAGACAATCCGTGTGGTGTATTACAGGCCGATATAGATTTAGAGCCCGGAGAAACTAAAGAGTTTCTTGTAATTCTGGGTATTGGCAAGGCCGAAATCGAAGGAAAGGCAGCAATTAAAGAATTTGCTGATATTTCAAATGCTGGCAAAGAGCTTGAAAAAGTAAAAGATTACTGGCACAGACGCATGGAAGGTATTAGTGCAGAGACACCGGACAAAGAATTAAACAGTACGATAAATACGTGGGGTATATATAATTGTCTGATTACATACGCCTGGTCACGAGCAGTCAGTTTAATTTATTCAGGTATTGACAGGGACGGACTGGGTTATCGTGATACTGTTCAGGATTTTTTAGGTGTTTTCCATACAATACCCGAAGAAGCCAGAGAACGCCTTGAATTGATGATAACAGGCCAGGTATCAACAGGAGGTGCTATGCTTGTCATTCAACCATATGATCATAACCCGGGAAAAGAAAAACCTCCTGCCGAGGAAAAATACAGGTCTGATGACTGTATGTGGCTGTTCAATGCCATTCCTGCATATGTAAAGGAAACAGGCGATATAGATTTTTATAATAAAGTCCTTCCATATGCTGATAAAGGCGAAGATACAGTCTTTGGCCATATGAAAAAGGCAATTGAGTTCAACCTTGGACACATGGGAAATCATGGATTACCTTACGGATTATTTGCGGACTGGAACGATTGCCTGAGATTCGGATATAATGGAGAAACTATATTTGTGGCTATGCAATTACGCCTGGCACTTAGTGTATATATTGAGGTTGCCAGGATACTTGACAAAAAAAATGAAGAGGCATGGGCCGGACCTTTACTTGCTGAACTGGATAAAAACATCCAGAAAAATGCATGGGACGGGGAATGGTTTATCAGGGGATACAGATTTGACGGTTTAAAATTCGGGTCAAAAGATGTACCGGAAGGTCAGATATTCCTTAATCCACAGACATGGGCTGTAATTAGCGGGGCTGCAACAGATGAGCAGGCCCGGAAAATAATGAAAAAAGTTAAAGAAAAACTTTTCACTGAATACGGACTGGCGCTTTTGGATCCCCCGTATACAAGCTCGGACTATAATATTATACGTTCCCAGTTATTTAATCCGGGGCTGAAAGAAAACGGCGGGATTTTCGTACACACACAGGGATGGGCAGTTATGGCTGAAGCTATGTTAGGCAATGGCGACCAGGCATATAAGTATCTCAGATCATATCTTCCTGCAGCTTTTAATACCAGGGCTGAAATTCGTGAGATAGAGCCTTATGTTGTATGCCAGTCAGCTCATTCCAGCTACAGTCCTAAACACGGGGTCTCAAGGATACCGTGGCTTAGCGGTTCGGCAGCATGGACATACTACGCTATTACACAGTATATTTTAGGTGTAAAGCCTGAATATGAAGGTTTAAGAATTGATCCGTGTATTCCTTCAGACTGGAATAAATTTACAGTTAAAAGAGTATTCAGGAATAAGTCATTTGATATTAAGGTTCAAAACGATAAATCCCTTCAAAAAGGAGTAAAAAAAATAATATTAAACGGTGAGGAAATTGAGGATAACCTTATTCCTATGGACAAAATGAAAGATAATAATGAGGTTTTAGTGATTATGGGAGATTAATTATTTTTTTAAAAGGGACAAACTATTTAAGTTAGTAATTGTTTATAATAAAATAATATCCTGATAATATGCAGTTTTTCATTCTACTTATAGTTACTGTAATACTATTAGCGCTAATATTGCTTGGTCTTGGTTTAAAAAGCTTATTTAGCGGGAATAAAAGTAATAATATAACTTCCTGTGGATTAAGTAGTGGTAAAGAACCCGGATGCGAGTGCGGTAATGCTGAAAACTGTTACAACAAATAAGTATAGAATTACTGCCTACATATCATAAAATATATTAAACATAATTATTCCAGAATATCCTTTTCCAAAACGTCCGTTATAAAAACCTGGTAGTTACCCTGATCATCACTATATATTAAGTAAGTTTCCAGCTCCTTATGTTTCAATAAAAAATCCTTTGTCTTCTCCAGCCCCATCACCATAAAGGCCGTGGCATAAGCATCAGCTGTCATACAGTTTTCCGCTAAAACCGTGGCACTTAACAGGTTAGATAAAACAGGGTATCCTGTTTTTGGATCAATTGAGTGAGCATATTTGACACCGTTTTTTTCATAGAACTTCCGGTAATTTCCCGAAGTTGCCAGCGAACGGTTATTCAGCCGTATAACTGCCTGCAAATGTATTCCTGGTATAAGGTTATTCTCAATGGGTTTATCGATGCCGATTCTCCAGATATTACCTTTTTCATTTACACCCCTGGTATTTATTTCACCTCCTATTTCAACCAGGTAATTTTTTATTTCCTTACGGTCCAGATAGTCTGCTATAAAATCTACCGCGTAACCTTGGGCAATAGCATTACAGTCCAGCATTATTTCTTTATACTTTTTTCGTATTTTTTTCCCCTCAAGCTCAACCTTGTTCATCCCAACATACTGCAGCAGGCTGTCTATTATCAAACTATCAGCATTTGCTGCTTCAGTAAATCCGAATCCCCATGCATTTACCAGTGGTGCCACAGTTATGTCAAAAGCTCCTTCAGTAACTTTATAAATCTCATAAGCCTTATTAAACACTCTAATAAAATGTTCATTAATAATAACATCGGGATCGTTCCTGTTTATTCTTGAGATAATTGAAGCTGGCAAATAAATTGAAAATGTTTTGTCAAAATCAGCCAGTAGTGTGTCAATTTCTTCCTGCAGATTTTCACCCCTTTTGCTTTCATATGTGATATGATAGGAAGTTCCCTGCGTAAAACCTGCCAGCTTTATATATTCTCCTCTGGAACAACCCCTGCCCACAAATAATATTATAAATGGAATTACAATAATTATAGCAATTCTCAGAATATTCTTTTTCATTGAAAAAAAGTATAAATAAATATTAAAAATTAAATTTCAAAGACTTGTATTTCGACGTTGTGACAGCTATTAGAAAGATTATTTTTTATATGCCGAAATCATCAAATGCTATCATTTCATCGGGGACACCCAGGTCATATAGCATTTTCAGGACAGCTTCATTCATTAAAGGAGGCCCGCAAAGATAATATTCAATTTCTTCAGGTTCCTCTAACTTGCCAAGATACTCATCTAATATTACCTGATGGATAAAACCGACATAACCCTTCCACTTATCTTCCTCTTTTGGCTCAGACAGTGCAATATGAAAATTGAAATTAGGGAATTGTTTTTCCAATTTCTTAAATTCCTTCTCATAAAAAATTTCACGCTTTGATCTTGCCCCATACCAGTAGGAAACTTTTCTGTTTGTTTGTTCAGTATTGAATAAGTGAAAAATATGAGAACGAAGCGGAGCCATTCCTGCTCCTCCTCCGATATATAACATTTCACAATCTGAGTTCTTAATAAAGAATTCACCGTAAGGACCTGAAACAGTAACTTTATCACCAGGTTTTCTTGAGAATATATAGGAAGAACAAATTCCTGGCGGCACATTCTTAAATACTTTTTTATCATTGTCCCATGGTGGAGTAGCAATTCTGACATTCAGCATTATCATGTCTCCTTCAGCAGGATGATTTGCCATGGAGTATGCCCTGAATGTTTCTTCAGTATTTTTTAGCTTTAGATTCCACATGTTATATAAATCCCATTCATCCCTGTATTCTTCCTCTACATCAATATCCCTGAAGTTTATTTCAAACCGGGGAACATCTATCTGAATATATGCTCCTGATTTAAAATCCAGGGACTCCTCATTAGGCAGTTTTATAACCAGCTCCTTAATAAATGTTGCAACATTTTTGTTGGAAACTACTTCGCAGTCCCACTTCCTTACTCCAAGAACCTCTTCAGGTATCTTAATTTTTATATCCTGTCTGACCTTTACCTGGCAGCTCAGCCTCCAGTTATCAAGCTGCTCTTTACGGGTAAAAAATCCTGTTTCAGTAAGAAGTATTGAACCTGCTCCATCCAGCACCTGACATTTACATACTCCGCAGGTTCCTCCTCCTCCGCATGCTGAGGGTAGAAAAATTCCCTGATTGGATAATGTAGTTAGCAGTGTTGAGCCTGGGTAAGCCCTATATTCTTCATCATTGATAATTAATGTCACTTCACCCTGGGGGGTTAACTTCTTCCGGGCATACAGTAATCCTGCTGTCAGAGCCAGAATAACAACCTGAAATACACCTATACTAATAAAAATAATACCTACCTGAGATATGAGAAATATCATATTAAAATTTAATAAAGATCATAAATATCATTTCAGACTTAACCATAATAAATATAAATAAACTGTCACAGCTTTATTCCCATAAAGCTCATAAAAGCTATACCCATCAATCCTGTTATAATAAAAGTAATTCCAAGACCTTTGAGAGGATCCGGCACATTTGAATATCTAATTTTTTCACGAATAGCTGCAATTCCTACTATTGCCAGGAACCATCCCACGCCTGAACCCAATCCAAATGATGTGGCTTCCAGAATAGAGTTATACTCTCTCTGCTGCATAAATAAAGAACCTCCCAGAATTGCACAGTTGACAGCTATAAGTGGCAAAAAAATCCCCAGATTATTATATAATGTGGGAGAAAACTTTTCAATAATCATTTCTACAAGCTGTACCATCGATGCGATTACGGCAATAAACATTATAAATGTCAAAAAGCTAAGATCAACATCTGCCAGCTTACCGCTAATCCATATTAAGGCTCCTTCTTTTAATATATAAATTTCCATCAGGTAATTGATGGGGACTGTTATTCCAAGAACAAATATCACCGCAATTCCCAGTCCGACAGAAGTTTTCACTGTTTTTGATACTGCCAGGTATGAACACATACCAAGAAAGTATGCGAAGATCATATTGTCAATGAAAACAGACTTTACAAATATATTTACAATGTTCTCCATTAGCACTGATTAATGTGTTTCTATTAAATCTCTGTTTTTACTTCTTTGTACCCAGATTATGATTCCTACAGTAACTAGAGCCATAGGCGGAAGTATCATCAGTCCGTTATCAGAGTAGCCTGAATTATAAATCCCTAACTTCTCAAATACCGGATAATCCCACAAAGTACCCGATCCCAGCAATTCCCTGAAAAAAGCAACAATTATAAGTATAATACCATATCCGGCGGCATTTCCAACCCCATCAAGAAAGGATTGCCATGGCTTGTTTGCCATCGCAAAAGCTTCAAGACGCCCCATAATAATACAATTTGTAATTATTAATCCAACAAAAACCGACAGCTGTTTACTGATATCATAGGCAAAAGCCTTTAGTATAAGATCTACTAAAATCACCATTGAGGCAATTACTGTTAATTGTACGATTATTCTAATCCTGGGAGGAATATATTTTCGTAATAGGGAGATAACAACATTTGATACTGCCAACACCGCCAAAACTGCGATGGCCATAACAACTGAAGGTTTCAGGTTAACGGTAATTGCAAGTGCCGAACATATACCCAGAACCTGAACTGTTATAGGATTATCCTTATTTAAAGGACCCTTAAGCAGTTTCATATTCTTCGAAGAAAATAATGGCTCTTTATCATTCATAATTACTTCATTTGTTTATTAATAAATTGATTATACCCTGAAAGGCAATCGAATAACATGTTTTCAACTCCTTTACTGGTGACTGTGCCCCCGGATATTGCATCAACACCATGCAGATTACCAGGTTCTGCTCCGCCTTTGATAACTTTTACAGATACAAATTGTGAATTCTCAAATAACTTTTTCCCGCGAAACATAGCCTGAAATTCTGATTCGGATATCTCTGCTCCCAGCCCTGGTGTCTCAGATTCGTGCCCGAAGTAAATACCACAAACCGTATTAAAATCATCTTCCAGAGAAATATATCCCCATATGGGCCCCCATAAACCTTTCCCTCTTAAAGTAAAGACGTAATAAGTATTCTTTCCTTTCTTACAAATGTAGACAGGAAGTTTACGGGTTTCTTCCATCTTTATTATTTCTGATTCAATTGCAGCTTTATTTTTTTCTTTAAATTTTATGACAGAGGCAAGAAATTTCTTAAAAGGGCTTTTTTTCGCTTCTTTTAAATTATTATTAAGGGTGTTTATCTTCTGAATTTTTGAAACTTCCTTTTTCATGTCAACAGAAAAAGCATCTGTATCTTCAATTTTTTCACCCTGAATATTTATTACATAACTGCCAACTATATATTTGTTAAATCTTTCTTCCGCATTTTTTGCATTACTGTTAATATTTACAGAAGCCAGAATATTCTTCATCTGTTCAATCTCTTCATTTTTAATTTGTTTTGGCTTCAATTGCATGGAGACAAATGAAAGCATGGTTGCTATAATAACAACCATTATAGTAGCAAAGATTACAATATATATATTACTGAACTGCTTCATTTTAAAATCTTATAATATCTAGGTGCCAGATTTTACTCTTTTTAGTCTCTTTTTAATATTTGCTTCAATTACGTAATGATCAATTAACGGTGAAAATACATTCATAAGCAGGATTGCCAGCATCATTCCTTCAGGATAGGCAGGGTTGAGAACCCTTATTAAAATAGCAAGTATACCTGTAAGGAATCCGTAAATAAATTTACCTTTCTCAGTTTGAGCAGCAGTAACCGGATCAGTGGCCATAAAAACTGCTCCAAAGGCAAATCCTCCTATTATAAGATGCTGACCTGCAGAGATTTCCATGAATGGATTAACTGCAAACAAATTCAATATCAATCCCATTAAATATCCACCGGCAAATACAGAAAACATAATTTTCCAGCTGCCTATTCCCGTATATAATAAAATTGCTGCTCCTATTAAAATTGCCAATGTTGATGTTTCTCCAATAGAACCGGGAATAAATCCCAGAAACATATCACTGGTTGTGTAAGCCTCCCCTGCTCCATTAACAAAATTTGTATTTCCTGAAGCTGCCTGAGCTAAAATTGTCTCTCCGGAAAAACCGTCAATAATATTTATGCCATCTTTAAGTCCCTCAATCCATACTTTTAAACCTGACATCTCCGAAGGATAAGCAAAAAATAAAAATGCCCGTGCAGTAAGGGCAGGATTTAAAATGTTCATCCCTGTGCCACCAAAAACCTCCTTGCCGATAATTACTGCAAAAACAGTTGCAACTGCGACCATCCAGAGTGGAATTTCAACAGGTACTATTAAAGGAATAAGCATCCCGGTAACCAGGAATCCTTCATTTACCTCATGACCTCTGATCTGTGCAAAAATAAATTCTGTTGCCAGGCCGGAAACATAAGAAACTACAATAATTGGAAAAACCTGAATAAATCCGTAAGCAAAATTTTGCCAAATAGTCTTTACTGCACCTGTTGCTAAAAAATGCTGATATCCAACGTTCCACATACCAAATATAAGGGCAGGCATCAAAGCTAAGACAACAATCGCCATTGTCCGTTTCATATCAATATTGTCACGTATATGTGAACCCCTTGACGTGACTTTATTTGGTACATATAAAAAAGTTGAAAATGCATCAAAGGTAGATTTCAGTTTCTCCAGTTTGCCCCCTTTTTCGAAATGACGTCTTATTTTATTGATAAAATCTATTAACACTTTGGCTAAAATTTAAAATTTTAAACAAATTTTACAGTTATTACATTTCTTTAATCATATAATCAAGTCCTTCCCTTACAATATTCTGTACATCTATTTTCGAAGTACAAACAAACTCACATAGTGCAAAATCCTCAGGTGCAACCTCGTATATTCCTAACTTTTCCATAAGGTCTATATCTTTAACAAGTATTGCTTTAATCAGCTGAACAGGATAAATATCCATAGGAAATACTTTTTCATACTGTCCGGTAACTACAAATGCTCTTAATCCTCCATTCAGATTTGTATCCAGTCTATATTCGCTGTTTGAAAAAAGCCACGACCAGTAGGATCTGGAAACACTGTACTTTTTTAAACCGGGCATAGCCCAGCCTAATAATTCATAATGATCTCCTTCGGGTATGACTGTTATCTGCGAGTCGTAATAACCGACAAATCCATCTGACTCTATCCTGGTTCCTGTTAAGACATTACCGCTAATAAACCTGTTGTTACCATCAGTAATGTTGTTTTCAATCATATTTTTTATTGAAGTCCCTCCCACTATTTTGTAATACCGTGGTTTAAGAACTTCAGAACCTGCAAGTGCAATAACTTTTGAAGCATCGTAAATACCTTTATTAAACAACCGGCCAATAGTGATAACATCCTGTGGAGAAACATACCATACTATATCTCCTTTATTAATGGGATCGATATGGTGTATCTGAATTCCTATATTACCGGTTGGATGAGGCCCCCGGAATCTGTTTATCTGAACATTCATAGACTGAGTAAATACCTGTGAAGCCGGATATTCGTCATTAATATTAATATGTACTTTGCCAACAGTAAGTTTTGATAATGCCTCGATTCCCTGTTTAAAATCAGCTTCACAGCCTTTAACGACAAAATCATAATCAGGTGCAAGGGGTGCTGTGTCAAAAGCCGATATAAATATAGCTTTAGGCATATCCTCAGGATTAGCTATAACATCATAAGGTCTTTGCCTGATTGTTGCCCATAATCCGCTTTTCAGAAGATTATCCTTAATTTCTTTAATACTCATCCTTGAAGGGTCACCCATATCAAATGTTTCGTATTCAATCTCTGCATCAGCTTTTATAACAACCTCAAGAATTTGTCTTCTTTCTCCGCGGTTTACTGCAGTAACATGACCACTAACCGGTGATGTTAAATATACTTCAGGGTGATACTTATCATAGAATAAAGGTGTACCAGCTTTAACATAGGAATCAACTTTAACTGTTAATCTGGGAATTAAATTATGAAAATCTGTAGGTTTTACAGCATATAACTCCGCAGGGCCAGGTCTTATAAAGATTTTTTCAGCCTTTCCTTTAAGTTTGATATCTGATCCTTTTCGAATCTTTATGACTTCTGACATTATATACTGATAGTTTTTGAAATTTTAAATCGTAAAAATAGCTAATTTTAAAAATTACACATACTTAATAGTCAAGATATAAATTTAAATATATGAAGTCCTTAAAAAAAAATAACTTACATATAAATCAAAAGTATGACCTGATCCTTCACCATTGCCCGACAAATTTAAAAATTATCTTTATTATTACTATTCTGACAATAATTATTTATGGTAATAGTTTATCGGAAAATATAAACTCAAATAAAGATTCACTTCAATATAAAGACTATACTTATTCTGAAAATATAAGATCTGTATTTTTTTTTAAAAAAGGCCTGGAACAGTCTTTACCAATCATTGAACTCAATAGTGACGAAAAACTAAAGTTAATGTTCGATGATTTGGACAATAATGCAAAAAATTTGTATTATACAATTATTCATTGTAACTCAGAATGGGAACCATCAAATATATCTCCTCAGGAGTATATTTCAGGATTTAATGAGAGCCAGATTAAAGACTATTTTTATTCATTCAATACTACTTACGACTATATTCATTATGAATTAAATTTCCCTAATGATGAAATAGCTCCTAAAATATGTGGAAATTATATTCTGTTTGTATATGAAATGTATGATCCTGATGCTTTAATCCTGACAAGAAGATTCTATGTGGTGGATAAAAAAATTGCTATAAAAGCAGAAATAAAAAGACCTAAATCTCCTGATTTCATAGATACCGGCCAGGAGATAGATTTTAGTATTCTTCATAAAGGATATTATATAAGAGATCCTTTTTCAGATATTAAAGTCACTATTCTACAGAATAACAGGTATGACAATAGAATAAATTCTCTAAAACCGCTGTTTGTTAAACAAAATGAACTGGAATACAGCTATAATTATGAGAATGTCTTCCTGGGAGGAAGTGAATACAGATATTTTGACATTAAAAGTATGAGATACCAGGCTGAACATATCAAGGAGATTGATTTTAAGCATCCTTATTATCATGTTACGTTGTTTCCTGATGACCCAAAACCTTTTAAACCTTATTATTATGCAATTGAAATTAACGGAAGATATTATGTTGATGTCCAGGAAGGAAGAGATAAAAACATTGAAGCCGATTATGTTTATGTCCATTTTAGTATGCTATATGATGTACCTCTCGCTGACGGTGATGTATATGTTTACGGAGCATTGACAGGCTGGAATTTAACGGAACATAATAAAATGATTTACAATTTTGATAGTCGCGCATATGAATTAACACTGTTATTAAAGCAGGGATATTATAACTATGAATACGTCTTTGTTAAAAAAAATGATACTTATGCTGATAATACGTTTTTTGAAGGGAGTCATTATGAAACGGAAAATGATTACATAATTTTTGTCTATCACTATGACAATACAAGCAAATATGAAAAACTTATCGGACTTAAGTTTTTGAATTCACTAAAGGACGAGTGAACCTGTTTTAGATTTAATTGTTATACTCAGCAGACTTTATGAGAATAATAACCTGGACCTAAAATTCACTGATATTATTATGGGCGAAAATAACAGCAAATCATCAGGAATCTATAATTTAACAGCACCTAATCCGGTTAAACACAAAGATCTGGCAAAAAATATAGGTAAATTAATTAGAAGACCATCATGGCTGTCATTTCCGGAAATTATTCTCATATTGTTTTTCGGGCAAAGAGCCAGAGAATTGCTATTAGCCGATATTAGGGTATATCCAAAGAGGTTAATTGCAGAGAATTTCAAATTCTCTTATAAAAATATCGAAGAAGCTTTAAAGAATATATTCTAGAATTCCATAAACACTAAAAACATGAAAAAAATTAAATACATTCCTGTAATTTCTATTTTACTAGTTCTGGCCATATCATGCAGCATAGTAACCAACCCGGTAAAAAAGGAATTTCCTTTGTCTGATACAATAACTGTTAATTTATCGGAGGAAGGTTTGGAATTCATTATATATTTTGAAAAGGGGGAGAAACATAATCATCCGACATTTGTATTCTGGACAGAGGATATGAATGAGAATTATATTCAGACCCTTTTTGTTACAAAATCTTTTGCAACCGGGATATTCGGACATGCTCCTGTAAACGATACACTATGGGGAGCAGAACCCGGAGCAGCCAGGCGGCCTGCTGCTTTGCCTTACTGGTGGCACAAATGTAATAAGGAAGCAATTGAAATTACAGTGCCTTCCCCTGATCGACCATATGTAGATGCCTATACAGGAGAAACGCCTAAAGGCAGTTTTGCTCTTAAAATAAAAACAGATAACATTATTAACAATAAATTCCGCTTACTGATGGAGATTAACCAGCCCTGGGACTGGAATGACTTCTGGACAAATAATAAATTCCCTGATGACAATGCATATAAAACATCATGTCAGCCCTCACTCATTTACTCTGTTACTATCGATCCTGAAAGCAATATAAAAGAGTACTACTTAAATCCAATAGGACACGGGCATTACTCCGGTAAAGACGGTTTATTGTATACTGACCTTTCAACAATAACTACTGCCCGGTATATTATTAACAAAGTAAAAGTAAGATTATATTAATTATAAAAATTTGAATGTTATGCTAAAAATAATATCATGTGCTAATAATTTCAGTAAAGCGTTAATAGTCTTTTTATTGCTAATCAACAATAACATTTTCGGCCAAAATGGAAGAATACAGGGGCGCATTTACGACATAACAAGTAACGAACCCCTGCCTTTTGCAAATATCATTATTGCAGGAACTAATACTGGTACAACGAGTGATTTGGATGGTAACTTCACGTTTACAGGATTGACTCCCGGGTTTGTACAGTTAATAGCTACTTATGTGGGGTATAAACAGACTATCTCTCAGGAAATTCTGATTACAAATGCAAAAACCGCTTCTGTTGATGTTGCAATGGAGATCGCAGAAACAGAACTTGAGGAAATATATGTCACAACTTTGCCTTTTCAAAAGACAAGAGAAAGTCCGGTTTCCTTAAATAAAATCTATGCATCGGAGATTGAAACAAATCCCGGAAGTAACAGGGATATATCACGGGTAATACAATCATTTCCCGGTGTGGGTTCGACTGTATCATTCAGAAATGATATTATTATAAGGGGAGGTGGTCCAAATGAAAGCAAGTTTTATCTTGATGATATAGAAATTCCCAATATAAACCATTTCGGTACCCAGGGAGCTTCCGGCGGTCCTGTTGGAATACTTAATGCAGATCTGATCAGCTCGGTTGATTATTACTCGGGAGCTTTTCCGGCAAACAGGGGTAATGCTTTAAGTGGCATTTTTGAGTTTTCCCAGGTTGACGGCAATCCGGAAAAACTTAAATTCCGTGGTACACTTGGAGCATCAGAGCTGTCACTAACTATGGACGGACCTGTAGGGAACAGTACAAGCTTCATTGTATCTGCCCGCAGATCTTATCTGCAATTTTTGTTTGATGTAATCGGACTGCCATTTCTTCCTACGTTTACTGACTACCAGCTTAAATTGAGATCAAAAATCAATGATAAAAACGAGTTAAAAATCATTAGTATTGGCGCACTGGACCAGTTTAACCTTAATCTTAACATAAAAAATCCGGATGAAGAGCAACAATACATATTAAGCTTCATACCTGTAAATGAACAGTGGAACTATGCAATCGGAGCAGTATTCAAACATTATGGAGATAAAAGTTATCAAACTTTTGTACTGAGCCGCAATATGCTAAACAATATTAGTTACAAATATCCTGATAATGATGAATCTAAATCCAGAATACTTGATTATGAATCACAGGAGATTGAGAACAAATTCAGGTTTGAGAATGCCAGCATTTCAGATAAATTCAGATTTATCTACGGACTAAGTGGAGAATACATTAAATACTCAAACAGTACTTATCAGCAAATATTTATCAGCGATTCCCTGAGGGAAATTGATTATGATTCGTTCCTGGATTTTTACAAATGGGGATTATTTATTCAGGCAAGCAAAAAGTTCTTTAAAGATAAACTTACAGTCTCATTCGGTATCAGAAGTGATGCCAATAATTATTCAGAAAGTATGCAAAACCTTATAGACCAGTTATCTCCCAGGCTATCTGTATCGTATTCGCTAACCAAACAATTCAGTATCAACTTTAATACAGGAAAATATTTTCAATTACCGGCATATACTACTCTTGGATACAGGGATAATGAAGGAGTATTACAGAATAAGATAAATAATCTTAAATATATTGAGGTAAATCATATTATATACGGTATTGAATACAGGTTAAAGCCCGAAATTATTTTCACCCTTGAGGTATTTCATAAAAAGTATAGCGATTATCCATTTTCACTGCGTGATTCGGTGTGTCTGGCCAACAAAGGTGGCGACTTTGGAGTGGTAGGTGACGAAGAGGTGAAATCAATTAGTAATGGCAGGGCTTTTGGATTTGAAATACTAAACAGGACGAGGCTGGATAAGAAATTAAACCTGATTGCTGCATATACTTTTGTAAGAAGCCAGTTCAAAGACAGGAACTCTGTATATATTCCTTCAGCATGGGATAGCAAACATTTGTTCACATTAACATTAATACGTTATCTAAAGAAAAACTGGTCGGCCGGACTGAAATGGCGCTTTGCGGGTGGATTACCATATACTCCGTATGATCTTGAAAAATCAGCAATTAAGGAGGCATGGGATTCCCGGGGAAGAGCTTTTCTTGATAATACAAAATTTAATTCCGGAAGACTTAAGGAATTTCATCAGCTGGATATACGTATAGATAAAAAATACTTCTTCAGTAAATGGTCATTAATGTTTTATCTTGATATTCAGAATCTTTATAATTATCAGGCCGATCAACCTGATTATATTATCAGGGAGCAGGATGAAACTGGCAATTATATTCTTCTTGATAACAATACCAGATATCAACTAAAAGTAGTTGAAAGTTCTTCAGGCACTGTACTGCCAACAATAGGTATTATGGTAGAATTTTAATAAAAAAGTTAATTATATAAATAAATATTCTGCATAGGAAGTATATAGTCCCTTTGAATTATTAGTAATATTAATTTTCTATTTCCCCTTCATGTATGGATATCTGTAATCAGTGGGCGGTATAAAATTTTCTTTTATTGTCCGGGGAGATACCCATCTGAATAAATTCAGCATAGAGCCTGCTTTATCATTGGTTCCTGACCCCCTTGATCCGCCAAATGGTTGATGTGCGACTACCGCACCCGTTGGTTTATCATTTATATAAAAATTACCTGCTGCATCCCTGAGTTTCTTTGTCGCAAGATCAATTGCCAGGCGGTCATTTGCAAAAATAGCTCCGGTCAGTCCATATATTGATGTTTTGTCACATATTTCGAGTGTTTCTTCATATTTATCTGATGAATATATATAAACAGTTAATATAGGTCCGAAAAGTTCTTCGCTCATAGTAAAATATTGCGGTTCTTTGGCAACAACTACAGTAGGCTCAATAAAATATCCGTTTGATTTATCATAACTCCCGCCAATAAGAATTTCGGCATCCTTATCTTTTTTAATTTTTTCAATTGTCTCTGAAAGCTTGTCGAATGACGGTTCATCTATTACAGCATTGATAAAATTTGTAAAATCCTCAGGTCCACCCATTTTAAAAGATGAAATATCATCAATAATTAATTTTTTTATTTCCGGCCATAGTGAATCAGGTATATATGCCCTGGAAGCTGCAGAACATTTTTGTCCCTGGTATTCGAAAGCTCCTCTTGAAAGTGCAGTTACTGTCTGCTTTGGATCAGCGGACTCATGGACAAATATAAAATCCTTGCCTCCTGTTTCACCTACTATACGTGGATATGTTTTATATTTATGAATAGTATTACCGATTATCTTCCATATTCCCTGAAAGACTTCTGTTGAACCTGTATAGTGAAATCCGGCAAAATCAGAATGCGAAAAAACAGTATCACTGGCTACAGGTCCTGTTACCAGTACCATATTTATGACTCCTTCCGGCAGGCCCGCTTCCAACAACACTTCCATAATTATGCGGGCTGAATATACCTGGGTTTTTGAAGGTTTCCAGACAACAACATTTCCCATTATTGCCGGAGATGTGGGCAGATTACCCGCTATTGAGGTGAAATTAAATGGTGTTAAAGCAAAGACAAAACCTTCAAGAGGCCTCCACTCTATTCTGTTCCATATGCCGGGTGATGATTCCGGCTGGTGATTATAAATATCAGTCATATACTTTACATTGAAACGCAGGAAATCAATTAGTTCGCAAGCAGAATCAATTTCTGCCTGAAATACATTTTTTGACTGTCCAAGCATGGTGGCAGCATTTATTTTTGCGCGATAAGGTCCTGCCAGTAGCTCTGCAGCTTTTAAAAATATCGCTGCACGTTCTTCCCACGGCAGGTTAGACCACATTTCCCTGGCAGATAATGCTGCTTTTATCGCCATATTTACATGAGATTCATCTCCCTGATGATATTGACCCAGCACATGTTTTATATTATGCGGGGCTCTTATTGTTTGTAAATTGCCCGATGATACCTCCTTACCCCCGATAATCATCGGTATTTCAATCTGCCGGCTTGAAGCAACATCTATAGCTTTCTTTATTTCCGCCCGCTCTTTTGATCCCTGTTCATAATTGTATACAGGTTCATTTTCAGGCAATGGAACTGTATAAAACCCTTTTGACATTTTTATTAATGTTTTTTATTATTCAAGTTTATTTGCAAAATAACACAGAAAAAAGAAGACTGACAATTTCAGGTTCTAATATAGTTGTTATTTAATTTTTTAGAATAGTTTTGTTGATAAATAATAAATTCCATTAAAGAATTTTAATTAAATCATTTATAAATTCACAGCTAACTACGTACTTTTGTAATATAATTTTAACCCAATGAAAGTCCCTGAATTGATAAACAAATTTTCATTTCTTAAAAACAAATTTATATTAACATCTTTGTTCTTTATAATATGGGTGCTTTTCTTTGATCAGAACAATCTAATTGAGAGACAGAAGAACACTAAGGAATACAAACAACTAGTCAGAGATAAAGAGTACTATCTGAAAAGGATCGAAGAAAATAAAAAACGGCTGGAAGAACTTAAAACAGATGACGAAAATCTTGAAAAGTTTGCCAGGGAACAGTTTTTTATGAAAAAAGAGAACGAAGATATTTTTGTTATAGATGAAGAGGACTAAAGTACCTTCATATTTTTCCATTTATTTTATTTACTTTCGCTTTTTTTCATTTATTATCCATTATAATATATTGCGAATATTAAGTAACAGTTCAATTTACTATGCGTATAACATTAACAGAACAGATTTGTTTTATCAGATAAAAATTGTAAAATGACCGTGACACAAAAAATTATTATTAGAACATTCTTAATTTCTTTTTTATTAGGATACTCATTTTTCTTTGCTCTGAATGCACAGATAAATTTTGATTTTCAATCTCAATACAAATATCTGAAAGGGAGTCAGGCAACCGGACTATCTTCTGACTGGAAAAACACAATTTTTGATGATTCGGGGTGGTCAACCGGTAATTCTCCTTTCTGGTATGGCGATGGAACAGGAGGTACTGAACTGACAGATATGCAGGGTTCTTATTCAACATTATATATGCGCACTGCATTTACTGCTGAAAATATAATTAACATTAATACATTAACTCTTTATGCGGATTTTGATGATGGTTTTGTAATCTGGATAAACGGAGAGGAAGTATTAAGACAATTTGCCCCGGATGTTTTATCATATGATGCCTTTGCTACCGATCTCCATGAATCAGGCACACCTGAAGTATTCATATTAGATGCAAATGATTTTAGCCTGCTTGAAGGACAAAATACTCTTGCAATACAGGGTTTTAATATTAGCCTGTCGGAAAGTTCGGACTTTCATTTTGATATGAGCATTTATGCGGAACCTGAAATTTCTGAGCTTATTGACACTATAGGTTTATCTTTTAGTCATGACGCAGGCTTTTACAATAATCCTTTTAACCTGACTATTACTTCACCTGATCCTGAAGCAGACATTATTTACACCCTTGACGGAAGCAATCCGCAAAATTCAACCAGTAAGTTTACCGGGGACTCAGAGGTTACAATATCCATTGATCCGGCCAGTACAACTGGACGCGGCACCACACCCGGAGTTGTGGTGAGAGCTTCACTGGGGAAGGATGGCTTTAAGCCCTCCAAACCTGAATCAAGAACCTATATCTTCATTGAAAATGTGAAAACTCAATCATATCCTGGAGGCGGCTGGCCAAGTGGAAATATTAACGGGCAGATAATTGACCTTGATATGGATCCCGATGTTGTAAATGACAGCCGGTATTCCAGCTTAATTGATGACGCACTCCTTGAAATACCCACAATATCCATTGCCACTGATTTAAAAAACCTGTTTGACCCTGCAACAGGCATATATGTTAATGCATGGGGCCATGGTTCTGAATGGGAAAGGGAATGTTCCGTAGAACTTATTAATCCCGACGGCTTGGAAGGTTTTAATATAAATGCAGGATTGCGGATAAGGGGAGGCTGGAGCCGTCATAATGATTTTCCCAAACATGCATTCAGGTTGTTTTTCAGGTCGCAATACGGTGACCCAAAGCTTTGCTTTCCCTTATTTGATGAGGAAGGAATATCGGAATATGATAAAATCGATTTGAGATGTGCAATGAATTATGCATGGAGTACCGGTGACAGCCGTAATACTATGGTGCGCGAAGTATTTTCCCGCGACTCACAGGGCGACACAAAACAGCCATATACAAGAAGCAGACATTATAATCTTTATCTAAACGGCATGTATTGGGGCATATTCCAGACTCAGGAAAGATCCGAAGCCCGTTTCGCAGCTGACTATCTGGGAGATAACAGGGAAGACTATGATGTTGTTAAAGTTAATACAGAAGGCTGGAATTATCAGATTGAGGCAACAGATGGCTATTTAACTTCCTGGCAATTGCTCTGGAATAAATGCAGTACAGGCTTCCAGGATAATACCAGTTACTTTGAAGTGGAAGGTAAAAATTTAATTGGTAACCCTAAAAAAGGTTCAGAAGTTTTAGTAGATATTGATAATCTTATTGATTATATGATCGGTATATTTTATACCGGAAATTTCGATTCGCCTACATCTTCTTTTATGGGGAATGACGGGCCGAATAACTTTTATGCCATATTTAACAGGAAAGACAAATCAAAAGGATTTACATTTTATAATCATGATGCCGAACATGCTTTGTTTTATTATAATGCAAATCCAGGTATAGGAATTAATGAAGACAGGGTAAACATAGCGACCAGAACTGATAACTTAAAAATGCAAGTTGACAAGTTCGGATCATTCCACCCGCAATGGTTACATTATAAGTTATCGCAAAACGCTGAGTACAGGATGCGTTTCGCGGACCGGGCATATATGCATTTAACAGGAAATGGGGTATATACTCCGGCTAAATGCCTGGAAAGACTTGATAAAAGGGTAAGTGAGATAGATACTGCGGTTATTGCAGAATCAGCCCGGTGGGGTGATGCAAAATCAGGAAGTGCCTATACGAAAGATGATAACTGGTGGCCCGAGATTCAAACGGTCAGGAGCCTGTTTTTCCCCAACAGGACAAATCTTGTTATCGACCAGCTGGAATATGCAGATCTGTACTCAACAATAAAACCACCTGATGTAAAAACTTCAGAAGGTACACTTAAAGAATCCCAATATGTACTTGGTTCAGGCATGAACATCAGAGTTGAAAATCCTAATTCCACAGGTACAATATATTATACAATTAATGATGAAGATCCCAGATTTGTTGGAGGAAATATATCATCTTCAGCGATAGAAATGAATGATGGGGCAGAAATGGATATAAGTTATTCAACCATTTTAAAGGCACGGATTTATGATGACGGAAGCTGGAGCTCTCTGAATCAAATAACTTTTATTGGACAGGAAGACGATTTATCTAATCTTAAAGTAACAGAACTTCATTACCATCCTGCTGACTATATTGAAGGAACAGATACAATTTATTCCGGTAAAGACCTTGAATTTATTGAATTTAAAAACATCGGGGAAACATCAATAAATCTAAGCGGTCTTGTATTAGACTCGGCTGTATACTACGAATTTCCGGATAATGCGGTTCTCGGACCGAAAAACTTCTTTGTTGTGGTTTCAAAGCCTACAAAGTTTTATGAATATTACGGGAAAATTGCATCGGGGAACTTCCAGGGAAATTTCTCAAATGGAGGCGAAGAAGTGCTGCTTGAAAACGGACAGGGGGAAGAAGTCATTCACTTCTATTATCACGATGACAGTCCCTGGCCAACAAGACCAGACGGTTTTGGATACTCTCTTGTATCTACAGAATATAATCCCCAGGGAGATCCTAATGATCCTTTGTACTGGAGAGCTTCCTTACTGATTGATGGCTCGCCCTTTAAAGATGATGACGGATTATCCGGTATATTTACGCCTGAAATCATTACTGAAAATAATATTAAGATATATCCTAACCCGACATCGGATTATATAGTCATCAGTATTAATTCTTCAGAAGAATATCCACAACTGGATATTAAATTATATAACATAAATGGAATGCTTGTTTATCAAGCTATAGAAGAAAACAATGCTACAATTAATCTTAAAAATCTTGGACTGAGCCAGGGTATTTATTTTATCCGGATAGAAACAGATAATTTTGTTGAAACCGCGAAAATCATATTCTCCGGTTATTAACAAATAGAGAAATAAAGGAATGAACAGATTTTAACTGTCAGGGGCCGGGGATAAAGTAATGTTGATTTCTTTCGTGATGCCTTAATAATTTTAACAATTCCATCTCATTTAAATTTTCGGAATTCAATAATTCAAGCTTTCTTAAAAGAATATTTGTTGCAGATATAACACTTATCTGAGGATAATAATTTTCAGTACAAAAATTTAAGAATTTTAAGACTGTAAATGCATTAAACCAGTTAAGAAGGCGCCTTTTAAATGAGTTTGTGTTATTGCAATTATTATTTATTTCATTAATCTTATAAACAGCATCGTTTTTATGCAGAAACTCCTTAATTGACCGTGGCAATTTGTTAGTTTTATTTATTATATACTCTGGTTTCTGCTTAAAAAGTCCGGGAACTAAATTAAAGAACTCCCTTAAATCTTCAAAGCTCGCAGGATTATATGTCATGAATTCCGATTCATTATTTATCAACAATTTATTAATTACTGGTCCTGTTCCAAACGGCACCCTGTGAGAGGGTCTTGGAGAAGGAATAACCCTTGTTGAATTTACGTCAGTATAATTCCCTAAAGGAATAATCTTATGTAAGAAATAAAAATCTTCTCCTCCTTTCCTTTTATTCATCCCTCCCTGTTTAACATAAGTTAATGCTTTAACTGTAAAACATGATCCCACCGTATGATATGCAAAAGGGAAAGAGATATGCCTTAATGATTGTATATAATATCTCAAATGAAGCTCATAAAGGGTTATTGCGTGGTAGATTGTATCCGGAAAATCCTCGCCTGATAAGGGATGCTCAAAATAAATGCTACAACCAGTTGCTAAAGGATATTTAATATAGTTATTCTCAATCTCAACCAAATAATTATTATCACAAATACTGTCGGCATCAAAGGAAATAATAATTCCGGAATGGTTTTGTATCATATTGAATCTTCTTACAGCCTCATCCATTCCAATTTTTCTGGCATATCCGGCCCCCGCATATTTTGGGGATAATTCAGGTACATAAATAATATGATAATGAAATTTGTTGTCTGAATGACCTTTAATCCATTCTCCTGCTTCTTTATATGTTTTCAGGTTTTGTTCCTTTGCCTTTTTATCAGCTTTTGAAGAAGAATTAATTACTACAATTATTTCAACAGGTTTCTCAGGCCTGGTACAATTATATAATGATTCAAGTGAATCAATAAGCCTGTTTTCATAATAACAAGGAATAACAACTATATACTGAAGGTCATCTGGTGGTCCGGCCTTAATATGAGATTTATAATCTTTTTGCTTTTCAAAATATTGGTCAGCAAAGCCCATCAAAGATGAGGGTTATTTATTTGGATTTTTCCTGCCTGTATCTTTCGTTTAATCCTTTGATAACTTGTCTGGTAATATCCAGTTCCTTATCAGCATATAAAACATTTCCTCCTATTGCGGTTGTCCCAAAAACAAACTGGTATTTATATTCAGATTGCAATTCCTCCAGATAAACCATTATAGCATTCAGTACCTGCCTGAGCATTACCTGCTCCTCTTCTGCCAGTTCCAGTCTTAAATCTTCCTGCAGTCTTAAGAGATTCTGCTGCTCGTTAAGAATCTGTTGTTCAAGATTTTGTGCCTCTGAACGTGTTACGAGTCCGCGCTGAACTTTATACTGGTAATCCTCTACTTCCTTCTTATAAGCTTTTTCTTTTGATCCTAACTCAGCTTCAGATGTTTTATATTTTTTTTCAAATTTTTGTTTAAGATCAAAATAAAAATCATAATTATTTACTACAGTATCAATGTTGATATAAGCTATAGCATTTGGCGATATATCCAATTGTGCAGCAGCTTCTTTATCAGATTGTCCGGTAGATATTTCATCATCTGTTTTATCAGTAAAAAATAATATGTATAAGAGAATTACTGCCACCACACTAATTGCACTTAATATTAATGGTAATCTTTTCATTATTTTAATTATAAAGTTTTAGATTATATCTTTTTAATAAGCCACAAATATAAATTAACTTATACTAATTTGAAAATTTGTTAATTCCGAATTTTTTATATTAATATCAGAGATATTAAAATTCAGGGCAGGGAATACTTGTTATTTTTCTTCTTCTTTTCGGAAGGTTGAATTTAACGCTTAAAGAAACCTCGTGAGTTGCATAAGCATGTGAAATTAAGTTTGAAATAGTAAGGTCAAAACTATATCCAATATTAAAATTTCTTGTTTTATATCCTGCGAGAAGAATAAATGCATCTCCCCGTTGTGAGTTAAAAGGAGGAATTCCCCTGTACCATACACCAAGGACAATTGGCACCTTGTGCCAGTATATCCCGAGATCAAGCTGATTATGCCGGTTCTGATTCTTAAATAAAAAGGCTAAAGACATAGTTTCGTCTTTAGGTTTTAACAGTTTGCCTTTCTTTATCAGCTCTATTCCCCCGAATAATGAAAATTTTACCGGAAGGCGGGCCTGAAGGGTTGAAAATGATATATCGGGCTTAATGAGATGATCAATGCTAGTTCCTATCCATAAATTTTTTGTATATACTAATAAGGATGTTCCTACATCAACATTTCTGGCTTTTTCATTATCATATATCGAACCCTGGCTTGGCTCCCCCAGAATATCGAATATGCTGTTAAGTTTATAATTATGCAATCCATGTTCAATATATGAAAATTTGAGGCCCGGCCTTAAAGTTATGCTATGCATTATCTGAAAATTATAGGAATATGACAAACTTAGGTTTGAGGTACCTAATTCGCTTGTCCCAATAACATCCTTTAGCCATATAATACCTACTCCGCTTTTAAAATCAGCAAAATACTGATCATATCCGACGTTGTATGTAACAAAGGGAACAAGTGTCAGCCATTGATTCCTGTAGTTTGCAGTTACACGGCTTCCTTCAACAGCTCCTGCAAAAGAAGGTGCCAGATACAGAGGATTGGCATAAAACTGCGAGAATTGAGGATCTTGCGGATATATTCTCCATATTAATGTAAAACAAAAAATAGCTATAATGATCCCTTTATTCATTAATTGCGATTAATATATTACTAATAATGCATTTCCTTTATGTTAATACGTATTAATCCTATATATAGTTATAAATTGATATTTTGAAAATTAACTAATTTTTTAAATGTTAACTCATTATTCTTTAACTAATTATGAACACAGGTAAGAAAAATTTATAAACTTCAAATATCATAATATTATTAACATTTGACAAACGTATTTATCATTTACATTAATAAAACTTTCCAGAGGTTAAAGTAATAAACCCCATATACCGGAGCTTTCATTTATTGCGAAAATTTACTAATTATCCGGGGTACTTCTTTCAGGATTAATAAGAAGGGTAACATCTCCGGCATATATCTTTGTCTGTCCATTAGTAAATGTAGCCTTTACTTTCCAGACATAAACACCCTGGCTGACCGGATGTTCCGGATTATTGTCAATACAACCATTCCAGCCGGTATTTATATTATCAGTGCTGAATATCAGCTCACCCCAGCGGTTATAAATTTCAAGTTTATATTTTTCTACACCCATGGATCTTGGGAAAAACAGGCCATCCATAGGGACATTCTTTTCATACGTTCCGCTGGCAATATTATCAGGATTAACATAGAAGTAATCCGGCATTTCAAATTCCTTTATTCCCTTAACATATATCGGTGTTGGATGAATAAGTGAATCCCTGCATCCATATGAAGTTTCTGCTACCAGTGTCACATAATAGTAACCCGTATCATATAATACAAGGAATGGTTCTTTTTCTACTGAAAAAGGCTCTTCAATTCTTTCATAATCAGCCTCATACCTGTAATACCACTCATAATTTTCACCGAATTTGGTATTATTATAAAATTTTATCTCTTCAGAAGGTTCTGTCTGGCTTTCTTTTAGTACTTCACTTGGAGCAAATGTGAAATCTACTTCAGGATTTGTATGCACTGTAATTTCCTTAAAGTCGACATTTACTCCACCCGGTCCGTTTACAATAAGCCTAACCATATAAATTCCGGGCTCAGTGTACTCAAATAGAGGTTCGGCTGCAGACGATGTTTCATTATTATATCCAAAATCCCAGTCATATGTATTATCAGTATACTTCACAGTTGCACTGAATCCAACTTCCAGAGGAACACAACCGGAAACATCTTCTCCAATATTTATCTGTGGTCTGGGAGGAAGTATTATAATATCATGTGAAATAATGTTGTTACATTCAGGATTGTTCGTGTTAACAGCATATAATGTAACAGGCACAGCATAATTGTCTACCGGGTTTCCCCAGAATAAATTGCCGTAAGTATGCACAAACGTGGGATTATTGTTATCGCTTGTAGTATTATCACCAAAATTCCATTCATAACCCCATATACCCTGATGAATAGTTAAATTTGTAAAAGTAACACTGGTCATGTCATTTACAGAGTCGTACTCCTGCAAAACAGGGGCTGGTGAAAACTCAGGTGAGGGGCTAGGATAAACCGTTACAATCTTTACTGTGTCATCTTCACATCCGTAAGCTGATAATGCTCTGAAGTACACTTCAAATTCTCTATTAGTGGCTCCATCATTTGTAAAAAGGTGCTGAACATTTTCCAGGGTACTCAGGCTTCCATCATCAAAGTCCCACATAAAATTTACCGCATTCTCATTATGAAGACCATCTAAATCCAATATTAACGGATCACAGCCATCCCATTGCGGTGAAGCTGTAAAATCCGCAGTAACTCCTGGAAAAACCTGCAGGATCAGCTCTGAAGTATCTCTGCAATCAAATTCAGTTGTAGTGACTAAAGTGACCCTATTTGACAGAATGTCATTACTTACATTCGCAAAAGTGCTTACAGGCTCAAAGTCCGTACTGGAGCTTACTGAACCATTTTCCAGAGTCCAGTTATAAGAAAGATTTGTACCCTCTGATATGTTGTCAATGTCCGGAGTAAATGGAGGACAATCGGCAGACTTACCTACAAATTCAAATTCAGCATTTGGTTTGGGATGAATTGTAATAGTCCGGGATACTGTACTGTCACATCCGAAATCAGAAGCTGCTGTCAATCTAATTGTTAATTGCCTGTCATCAGTATAACTGAAGTTTTTATAAAAATGCTCGGGATGGGTCTCACTGGTATTTGAACCATCACCAAAGTCCCAGTTAAAATATGTTGAAACAATGCCAATATCATTAGACATATTTGTAAATGAAGTCAGATGCGGATAGCACGGTTCAGTGTCATCAATACTGAAGTTTGCCCTAACTTGCGGATGTACCAAAATTGAACCTGTATGTGAAGTATCACATCCCTGAGTATTTGTGACCCGGAGTTTTATCAGATTGTTCCGGGATAATGTGCCTGTATTTGCATATGTATATTCAAAACTCGGATTACTGTTATTTGAGTCGTAAATACCATCATTGTTAAAATCCCAGAAGTACTGGTCAATTCCTCCCCCTGACCCTGACCTGTCAATCAAAAATGTCTCATCCGAACATATATAAGGCTTGTTTATTGTGAAACGCGCCCTGATAAAGGGATAAACCTCAATTTGAACAGTAGTATCATCATAGCAAAAATATTCACTAGTTGCCTCTAACCTGGTATCATAAAATCTGCTATTCGGACTGGTATGACTGTAAAGATGGTTAGCCGGATTGGCACCAATGTAATATGTCCCGTCGCCAAAATCCCAGTAAAAAGACATATTTGCCAGGATATTGGTATTATTGCTGAAAGCTACGGTTAAAGGCTGGCATCCCTGTGTCCTGTCAGGATTAAAATCTGCATGTATCTCCGGATAAACTGTTATGGTATCAATATATACATCTTCACAATTTGCACTTAATGCCCGCAGTTTAATTTCATAAACATGGGGTACAGCATCAATATTTCTGTAAACCGGAATATCAGGATTAGAAGGATTATTTAACACTATCGAATCATCCGGTGTATATTTCCATATAAAATCTGTTATGCCTCCCTGGGAATTGTTATTTAGCCTTATTTTAAATGGTGAACAACTATCAACCTTGCTAATAGTAAATTTAGCATCTACATGGGCATAAACTGTAACATCCCTTGAAACAGTGCTATCACATCCAATTGGATTTGTCGCGGTTAGTTGCACATTAAAGATTTTATCACTGGAGCTATAATTTTCAAAAACCTTGTTAACCGGATTTGGATTACTCGAAGTTGAGCCATCATCAAAATTCCAGAGATAGGTTAGATTATTACCCTGCGAATTATTTATAAAGTCCACAGTAAGGGGATTACATCCCGTATTGGGGGTCGCAAAATCATAAGCAGCTATTACCATGGGGTATAACAGGACTGATCTGGTCATTGAGTCCTTACACAATTCGAAATTTGTGGCTACAAGTTTTATATAATATGTGGTATCGTTATTTGAAGGATTTACAAAGTGATGATACATAGTGTCCGGAGTATATATTACGGAATCATTACCGCCATCCCCGAAATACCAGTCAAACCTGTCCCCTCCCTTGGATGAATTCGGAAGCTTTGCATCCAGGGGGCTGCAGTTATTTAGAAATTCCAGTCCGAATATAGCCTTAACATAAGGATGAACAATAACTATGTCAGTTATTGTATCCCTGCATGAGTAATCCGATATTGTAATAAGTTTTACTATATAAGAAGTATCGTTATCCGTTCTGTTAAAATATCTGTGTCGAAACGGTAATTTCGAAGTATCCGTGTAGGATATACCGTCTCCAAAATCCCAGTCAAACATTAAATTATACCCTATAGAATTGTTTGTAAAGTCTACCCTGACAGAATCACATATATCATCAGGTACCACATTAAACAATGAATGAACTTCCGGGTAAACAATTAATCTTCTGGTACTTGCAGTATCGCGGCATCCATAGTCATTTACCCCATTCATCGCTATGAAAATGGTATCGGGATTAGGCTGTGTATTATCATTGTGATTGAAATTAAAGCTATTTTTTGTGGTTCTTATAAATGAACTGTCTATTATTGTCCTGTTCAAATCATAAATATTCCAGAAAAAAGTGTCTACACCGGTAGAAATTATAGGATTCAGGGTCGTTTCAAAGGGAGAACAGTCAATTATCGAGCTGATTGAATAATTTGCATTAATATAGGGATACACAGTAATATCTGCCATTGCCGTATCATTGCAGTTATAGGTCGAATAAGCTATTAACCTTACAGAATAAACGGTATCATGTGCTGCGAAATTATTGAATGTGTGGCTGATAATTGAATCATATGTCATCTGATTTGTAACAAAATCCCAGTATGTTTTCACAGTATCCAGGGAGCCGAAAGTCGTATCAGTAAACTGGACCTGCAGGGGATGGCATCCTGAAACAGTATCTGTGAGAAATCCTGCTTTTACATTGGGCAGTACTTTAATAGTCTTGGAGATACTATTAGGGCACTCGCCAAAGATTGCTTTGGCCAGTAATTTTATCGTGTATTCCTGAATAGTATCAGTATTATTCTCAGGATAAGGCCAGGTAAAAGGATTTGTCAGCGTTGCATCGTCTACCCAGTCATTGTATCTTGTATCAAAATTCCACTCCATAGTCTCTGCCCTCACAGGATCAGTCTGATTGGTAAATATGGGTGAAAAAGGCGAACAACCCTGTTTTTCCTTTATATTAAAAAGTGCTACAGGTCCGGCTAAAGCATATATATTTAATGTCAGCGCAGTATCTGCAAAACATTCCCTTATTATAAGTACCTGAAATGTATACAGTCCTGCTGAATCAGGAGCAAAAATGGGGTCCGGCACTGTTGTGGAACTCAGATTGTTAGTATCTGCCGGGTTACTAATACCTGTCCACTGATAGGCTACCCCCCCGCTTGCGACTAATCTGACAGGATCCAGTGAACAAAGTGTATATAGTTTGGGAGCATAGGCTCCTCCAATACCTGCACTGCCTTTTTCCGAAGCATAATCAGAAAAATATCCGTATTTACATCCTGTAGTGGTACCCCCGTTAATCACACCCAGGTGAAATCTGGCAATTTTATTACTAACCATCGCCTCAGAACCTGAAGTAATCTTGTTGCTTATATAATTCCTTACTTCCATGGTGTTTTTCATAACAGCCCATGATGAATCCAAAATAAAATCAAAATAATTCTCAGGTATAGTATCAGTACTACTGTTACAGGTAATTGTAAAATTTCTCACACTTTGATTTTTTGTTGGACTTCCAGTTGTTGTATCATTTCTAACCATGAGATTCATAAAAAATCCGTCCAGGGTATTGGGTGTTCTTGTGAATGTAACACTGTATGAACCTGTACAACCTTCAATCGTAGGAAGATAAGCCCCACCCATTTCACATCCGTAACCAGTAATATGAACTACCATTGAAGGCTGTGATGTATTCACATAAACAGTGTTGGTTGTAACATCGTAACTTCTTACTTCACCTGCAGCAGCAACTGTTTCCTGAAATATGCCATTTACAAATATCTGGGTATTAGGATATAAGGTAGTTACAAAAAATTTTTCATTGGAAAACAGCTGGCCTTTCATAACAATGTATTCACGGCCGAAAAGACTAATTGGTACCAGCTGGTCTCCAAAAATATCACGGCAACCGCTGGCCTGGGCCATTGAATCATCATATCCGGTGATTGCAATTTTTTTATCAGATCTCACTCTTACCCCGTTAATATGTCTGTTTGCAAATCTCTCTTCAGCTCTGAAAGCAAATGTTTCTCCCTTATCAAGATAAAATACTATCGAATCGGCAATTGGAGGATTAGGGTACAGCCAGTCATCATTCGGATAAACAACTATGCGGGTATCGTTCTCAGTAGCGGCTACTACAAAACCACTCCATGCGGTTCCTCCATAAAGTCCGTTATCAAAAAAATTCTGTGTGGATACATAAAAATTTTTGCCCAGACCATTTCTGCCTTTCAAGGCAAAAATATCCCTGTTCCAGTAATTATCCAGTTCATAATAACATGTTATTTCACCCGGACCTGCAGTAATTAAAAAGGCTTTTTTTTGTATAGAATCTGTTGGTGCCAGGGGCAAATTCTGGGGATAATTTTCTATCATACTTGGATCCATAATGTCACTTAACTTAATGGAGTAATGTTCCAGTGCATCCAGGCTGAAAGTAATGGGTGTAAAGCCCGGGTTGGCGGGCTGACTCAATGTGACGGTAGTTGGCAAAACTGCAGTAAAATGCATATATATCGGCCTTCCGTCTCCTCCTTCCGGTTCTCCTGAGCCATGCACGCTTGAAACATCGGGAGCTGCAAACCAGAACAAATTGTCAGTTTGAGCACATAATGATAAACCAAGTAAATTTATTGCTAAAAAAAATATCAGACGGTTCATGAATTAACGATTTTGTGAGTAAATTTAACCTATCTTACTGAAGAATAATAGAATAATTGAAAACTTTATATAAATTTATACGTAAATATTTTTAACAAAGTTCTAATAAAAAGTATAGTTACAAGATGAAATATAAAAAATTTTATTCACTTTTAGTAATAGCAGGTTTAACACTGTTAAATATTTTTTCACAAACAGATACACTCAGATATTTGGATTCTGACTTTGAAACCGCAGCAGACAGGCAAAGCTGGACAAGTTTACCGCCTGATGAAAATATAAAATGGGACTTTCAGAACGGTGGTCATAATTTGAATCCTCCTTCTGCATATGAAGGAAATTATAATGCTTTATTCTATTGGGCCGATTTGAATCCGAATATCAGAACACTGGTCTCATCTCCTATTGATTTAAGTACCTCAAGTATGCCCCAGCTTACATTCAGACATGCGCAATATCAGAGTGTCTGGGGAATAGATGAATTAAGGCTCCTGTTCAAAGTCGGAGCTACCGGCCAGTGGGATACCATTGAAACATACCCTGATGAGTTTGCTTACTGGGATTTGGAAACTTTTAATATTCATGAAATTGACACAAAATATCTTGTTAATAACTTTTATATTGGTTTTATGGGTATTTCAAGAGGCGGACATGGTGTATGTGTTGATGAAGTAATTATTGAGGAAAAAGATGCAATAATAAAATACGTATATTCAACAGATGCAAAAAATGTAAATCATGATTTAGTGCCGTCGGGACTGACAGATATACCTGTATTCCGCGTAGATATAGTGATCGTTGGTAATACAAGCCAGGCAATATTGAATTCATTATCAATTAAATCATTATGTCCCGATAACTCTATATTTGAGACAAATGGATTTGAATTGATAGCTACTCACGATAGTATATTTAAGACAAAACGTAAAGGTGTTTCAACAAAAATAGGCACATCAGCAGGTATTTCCGGTGGTGAAATTACCTTTAGCAGCCTGAATCATACACTAAACATTGGATTGAATTCCATTTGGCTTTTAGCTGATATCAAGTCAGATGCAGATCATAACAGTATAACTAAATTTATGCTGGAAGAAGATGGAATAGATGTTAACGGCTCAAATTATCCTGATTCAGATATAACACCTTCTGGTCAGAATACGGTTGAAGAATCAATCTTTTCAGATAATTTTGAAACAGATAAAGGGTGGGATATGGATTATGATTTTGAAATTGATATCCCGCAGGGACTTTATGCTCATATAAGCAGTGACCCTCCGTATGCCTATAGTGGAAATAAAATTATGGGTACTGATCTGACTGAGGACGGCAAATATCTGCTCAATATTGACTCAACCAATGCTTACTTTGCGGTATCTCCTGTATTAAACTGTAAATACTATGCTAATGTTAAGCTGAACTTCAGAAAGTGGGTTGCTTTTGAGGGGAATGATCTCGGGACCATAGATATAAGGTTTGATAATAAGGATAGCTGGCAGACCATCTGGAACAGTAAAATTGATGCGCTGACACCTGATTACGGATGGGAAGAATTAACCATGTCTGATGATATTGATGATATAGCTTCAAGGCAGGATACGGTCCAGTTCAGGTTTGCAATTAAGCAGTCAAACTTTAGTTATGCTTATGCCGGATGGAACATAGACAATTTTGCTTTAACCGGAAATCATCTGATTAATGATATAGGTATAGTGAGGATTATAGAGCCTAATGATGATTGTATAAATACTGGTTTTGATTCAGTTAAAGTAGTAATAAGAAATTATGCTGAAGGACCTACGAATGATACAATACCTTTGTTCTTTTCATTAACCGGAATTACGGGTCCCCGGATTTATGATACCATCTTTACTCCACTGGCACAGGATGACAGCATTGTTTTCACTTTTTCAGCACCGGCAAATTTCGCGGTACTGGGTAAGTACAATAAATTCATTGTTGTAGCTGATGCCCGTGGTGATGAAGATCCTACCAACGATTCATTAACCCACCCGGTATTTATTCAGGAAAGTCTGAATATCCCCAGTTTTACTGATTTTGAAATAAATGCCGGGTACTGGAGAAAAGATCCCAAGAACTCAACCTGGCTTTGCAAGCAACCTGACGGGAGTATCCCGGTTATCCAGGGAAGTCCGACTTCCTGGATTCTTGCCCCTTATGGTAATTATATATATAACGATAGTTCCTATATAATAAGTTCATGCTATGATCTTACAGAAGAAGGCAGACAAATATTTCAGATGAAATACTGGCTTACTTCTGAATATGGTAAAGACGGTGCAAATGTACAATATTCCTATGACGATGGTGAGACCTGGCATCTGCTTGACACAAATACATACGGATGGGACTGGGGATGGTATTCTGAACAGGTTGAAGCAGTGAATGAAATAGGATGGTCAGGTACAAGCAGCGGATGGGAGACGGTGCGCCAGTTATTACCTTCAGCATTAAGTTCCGAACCTAAAGTTAAATTTAGAATTTACTGGGCTTCAGATTCTGAAACCAATTACAGGGGAATAGCTATAGATGATGTTGAAATATTTGCTGCTCCTCCTGATATAGGTGTTCTGTCAGTAGATTCACTTGAAGATGACTGTCAGTATGCAAATCCTGACAAAGTATCCGTTTCCATTAAAAACTTTGGTCTGAATAAACTTGCTGCAAACGAAGATATAATCGTTGGCATGGATTTCGAGTCCGAACAGCCTGTAATTGACACATTCAAGCTGGCAGCAGATTTTAATCCCGGCGATATAATACATTATACTTTTGATCAGTCCATTGATATTGTAACACCCAAGATATACACTGTAATAGCATACACTTTAATTGAAGACGATCCCTGGTTTTATGAACTTAATAATGACACTGCAACATTAATGTTTGAAGTATACCAGAACCCGGTAACAAACTGGGTTGATACTATTACTACAAAGGAACCTGATACTGTTATAGTAAGACCTAACGTGCCTCCTGTTCCCACTTATGGTTATTTATGGGAAGATATGTCTACTGCCAACAACCTTCATATAACAGAACCCGGTATATATTATGTTACAATTACTGATGTCGGAGGTAACGGATGTGTAACAGTAGATTCCATCTTAATTGAATTGTTGTTCAACGATATGGGTATTGACAGCCTGCTATCACCAGTTTCAAGTTGTGAACTTAGTGCGAGTGAATATTTAACTGTCCAGATAAGGAATTACGGAACAGATAGCATTGATAAAGGTGAAGAGGTTGTAGTGGCTTATGAACTGAACGACGGACCGCCGGTTACCGATATATTCAACCTGGATGAGACACTACTCAGAGGAAGGGCAATGCCATATACATTTACACTGGGAGCTGTTGATATGTCCGCTATAGAAACATATAAATTCAAGCTGTATGCAGATATGGGAGGTGATACAATCCCCGGTAATGATACAATAGTAACTTATGTCGAGGTTTACGGCTATCCTACTGTTGATATAGGCCCCGATACAACCCTGGAAGCATTATATTACGAATTGGATCCGGGAAGCGGATACAGCGCTTATCTGTGGGAAGATGGTGATACTAACCAGGTACATATAGCTGATACTACAGGGATATACCATGTTATAGTCTGGGATGAGCATAACTGTGAAGCATACGATACTGCTAAAGTAAGACTAAAAATATTGGATATATTACCCAACAGACTAATAAGTCCGCTTGATAATTGTGATTTTAGCAGTTCTTCGGAAATTCAGCTTGAAATAAGAAACAACGGGAATGATACCCTGGCAACAGGGAAAAAACTGTATGTAAGGTATAAGCTTGATAATGACCCGTATGTAACTGATTCCTTCTCGCTGGCATCTGATTTTATGCCCGGTTCAACAATAAGCCATACTTTTGACGGGACTGAGGATTTAAGTAGTACCGGTGATTATAAATTTATCCTGGTAGCAACAACGAACAAAGATCTAAGGGCAAGTAACGATACACTTTATGATACAATATCAGTGTATCCGGAACCTGTGGTAGACTTCGGACTTCAGCCGGATCCATACACCATTGAGGCAAAAGAATTAATATTGGACGCCGGCTATGGTGCTTATTACGAATATGAATGGCAGGACGGACACGATGAGCAGACATATACTGTAACTACATCAGGAATTTACAGAGTAACAGTCACAGATACACGAACAGGCTGTTATGGAAATGACTATATAACAATATATTTAATCACGCCTGATATAAGCATCACAAACATTGACCTTACAGAAAATATTTGCAGTGGCATCTATAATGACGTTGAGATTGAAATAAGTAATCTGGGGAATAAAGCCCTGGGAATTGACGACGACATTTATGTAAGCTATTATCTGGATGAAGAACTGATAGGTTATGAACTTGTTCCCAGAGATGAGATTTTTAATCCCGGAACACTGGATTATCAGCTGAGCTCAGCAATAGATTTAAGTGAGACCGGTGACAAAGTATTTATAATTTATTCCATACTTGATCAGGATCTTATACCTGAAAATGATACAATGACTTTAAACCTAAGCATCATACAAAGTCCGGTAGTCGATTTTGGAGATGATCACGGATATCTGCAGGTAACGCTTCCTCATGACCTGGATGCAGGTGGAGGCCATAAATCATATTTATGGCAGGACAGCTCAACAGATCCAGTTTATACGGTCACAAATCCGGGTATTTATACAGTTACTGTAACAGGTAATAATGATTGCCAGACAATAAAAACTGTCAGAGTAAACATAGGTACATATATAAAGAATTTTACCGTCAATGATTTTCAGGTAAATATTTATCCGAATCCTGCCAATGATATAATTAATTTAGAACTGGATATGAATGGATTTGACGAACTGAAACTTGAAATTATCAATAGCCGGGGTCAGGTTATATATAACAGTAAATTATACTCAGACAGGTTCTATAAAGAAATAATCAATATATCAGGATATTCAAAGGGAATATACTATGTAAAAATTTCCAATAGTGAACTTATACATATTAGTAAAGTCATTATCTTCTGATTATTTATAAATTATTTATTTAAAAAACGGACTTATCAGGTCCGTTTTTTTATTTTTATTATGAATTTTATAATTTTTAATTTTTATAATTATTTTACATCATGCAATTAAACAGAATTATTAAAACAATCGGTCTATGTTCTTAAATAAGGCAATTGCAGGAATACTGCCATTATTACCAAAGAAATTTATCTGGATTTTTTCAAAGAAATACATAGCAGGAGAAAAGCCAAATGACGCAGTTATTGCTGCAAAGGAATTCAACAATAATGGTATTAAAGCAAGTATTGATTTGCTGGGCGAATTTCAGACTAAAATTGAAAAAATTGATTATTATAAAAACGAATATTTAAACATTATAGAAGAAGCTGACAGGAATAACCTTGATACGACATTTTCCCTGAAACCAACAATGTTCGGACTATTAACCGACACTAAACTATGTTATCTTAAAATCCATGAAATAGTCAAGAAAGCAGCAGATAAAAATTACTTTGTCAGAATTGACATGGAGGATTCAAGATGTACTGATCCTGAAATTGATCTGTTTAAAAAATTACATGCTTCATTTCCGGATAATACCGGACTGGTCTTTCAGTCGTATTTAAAAAGAACCCTTAATGATTTAAAAATGCTGCACGAATTTAATAAGAATAATATGCCTCTGAATATCAGATTGTGTAAAGGAATTTATGTTGAACCTGAGGAGATAGCATATTTAAAGCATGATGAGATAAACAACCATTTCATGAAAGACCTGGAATATATGTTTCAGAATAATTTTTATTCTGCAATTGCTACTCATGATAAGGATCTTATCAGTGGCTCTCTGGATCTCATTAACAAATATAATGTCCCCAAATCAAGATATGAGTTTCAGATGTTATATGGTGTTACTCCCGAATTAAGAAAATCAATAGCAGATTCGGGACATCCAATGAGAGTATATATTCCATATGGTAAAGACTGGTTTAATTATTCAACGCGCAGGTTAAAAGAAAATCCCAGAATAATGTCACATTTAATTAAGGCTCTTTTTGTAAGACGATAATTTAAAATACCTTAGTCCACAAAGAGTTCTTTAATAAAGCTGCAATGCTACAGAGCTTCCGGATTTAATTTCAAAAGTTTTATTAACAGTATAAATTGTAAGTTTGGCATTCTGAGCTCTGAAAGTAACCCTGTATTTGCCAGGTTGCAGTATTAATGACTCATTCTTAACTTTGCTGTCGATATTGCAAACCCATTCTTCCTTTTTATTACTTATTCTATGATAAATACTTCCAAAACCAGTTGCAGCCTTAATAAGTGTTAAGATTCCAGGCCTGGGGATTTCTATGGTAGTAGTCTGGCTCTGCTCTATTTCAACATTATTTAAGTAAATTCTGGGTAATACAGGAACCTCAATATCGTATTTTCCTACCAGGTATTTTTCTTCCCTGTACATACTTTGCATGTTAAGGGTTTTTTTATCACCCGCTATCCTTACAATATATTGTAAATCACGGTACTGATGTCCGTCTTTTGTTATTAAGACCAATGTGCCCTGAGGAGTATCAGCTGCTATTACAGTATGCTTGCCCGCAGTTAACTTAATATTATCAACATCAACCGGAGGGATGGTATGAACTCTTAATTTATAGGTCAGCAAATGATCCATTATAAGAGTATCAGGATTGCCTTTATGGTTAATAGTATGAATAAAATTGTAAATTATCCTCCCTGAAAAACTATCATAGAATGTCATGTTAACGTTTGTTTCAGTAGGATTACCGTAAATATCCAGCAGATTCACCTGGGCAGTTGTAGCATTTAAAGCCTGCGAAATTACTACTTCCATTACTTCATCGAACTTTTCTTCTCTTGCTGCGTTATAATAACGGCCAATACAGTCAAATGTCTCTGTAAAACCTTCATCAATACCAATTCCTATAACAAAAGGTTTTAACACTATACCACTTCTCTGCAGTTCATATGATTCGGCACATGGATCACCTTCGCAAGCTTCAATGCCATCTGTAATTAATATTATTATATTGCGACAATTATCACAATCAGGAGGAAAATCCTTTGCCCCTACCTTAAGTGAATAGGCTATAGGAGTAGTTCCTTTAGGTACTACAAACCGTAATTCCTGTCTTATCCTGGCTGCATTATTTTTACCAAAAGGGACTTCAAGACGAGTATCATAGCAATTTTGAGGGGGAACCGGACTCTGATGCCCGTATAGACGTAAAGCCATGGATACATTTGTAAGATTTTCAATACTGTCAATAATATGTATTAATGTCCTGCGTGCAATATCAATTTTGCGGTTCTTTTCCCAATATCCTGCCATGCTTTGGGAAGCATCAAAAATAAATAAAATTCGCGTATCCGGAGGTTCATATTTGGGTACATTCTGACTTTGCATATTGAAGCATAAAAACAAGCAAATTATGCCAATACCGGATCTTAAATTATACGGGAAAAATATTATTGAACCCATAGTTTAAATTTAATCCTGATAAATTTAAACTAAAATTAAAAGAATAACATTTAAAAATCTTTTCATTTCTTAACAACTATTAATAAGTATAAATTATTATGTTTAATAAAAGTAAATTTCACTTCAATCATTCATATAAAGATTTAATCGCTATGAATACAACACAGCATGGTGAACCAGGAATACGGAGGGGAGAGCCTGTCTCTTTTATTTTAATTCAGCAAGATATTCAACAGCTTTATTAAAAACATTTTCCGGCGTAAAGCCAAATTTTTCGTCCAGAACTTTATAGGGAGCTGAATATCCGAAATGTTCAACTCCGATCACTTTTCCTGTAGCTCCCACCAGACCTCTGAGTGTGACAGGCAACCCTGCTGTTAAGCCAAAAGCAGGTATACCGGGTGGTAATACCTTATTCTGGTAGGATTTATCCTGCTTTCTGAATAGTCCTTCTGACGGAGCTGATACTACCTGTACTTTCAGTCCTTTTTCAGCTCTGAGCATTTTTGCTCCTTCTATCAAAGTAGATACCTCAGATCCATTTGCTACTAATATTATGTCAGGATTTCCATCAGCTTCCTGAACAATATAAGCTCCTTTTTGTGCCTCCATGGCATCCTTAAAGCGGTTTGAGTTATTCCTGGCAGGAAGATTATTAATATTCTGTCTTGATAAAAGAAGTGCTGAAGGGGTTTTAGTATTTTCAAGTGCCATTTTCCATGCAATTGTTGTCTCATGTACATCGGCTGGTCTGAGAACAAGCATGCTATTCTCACCGGCATGGTTTTTTAATTGTTCAAGTAATCTTATCTGTGCTTCCTGCTCAACTGGCTGATGTGTCGGACCGTCTTCTCCTACGCGAAAAGCATCATGTGTCCATATGAATTTTACAGGCAGGCCCATTAAAGCTGCTAATCTCAAGGCTGGTTTCATATAATCCGAGAATACCAGAAAGGTTCCGCATGCAGGAGTTACTCCGCCATGTAATGCCATTCCGTTAGCTATGGCTGCCATTGTTAATTCAGATACTCCGGCCTGTAAAAATGCACCTGTGAAGTCACCTTTTCTGAATGCCCTGGTATACTTCAGGAAACCATCAGTTTTATCACTATTTGACAAATCTGCTGATGCAACAATCATATTTTCAACATGCTGTGCCAGGTACTCCAGTACTGCTCCGGATGCAACCCTTGTAGCTACATTATCTTTCTGTGGAATAATGCTATAGTCAATTTCAGGAGCTTTACCTGAAAAGAACTGATTTAGTTTTTCAGCCAGTTCGGGATTTTCTTTTGCCCATTTCTTTTCCTGATCTTTTTTCACTTTAGCAGCTTCAGCTTTCCTAATTATCACTCCTGCATAATACTCCTTAACTTCAGGAAATATTTTAAACGGATCGTTCGGATCACCGCCAAGATTTTTAATTGATTTCTCAATTGAGCCCCCTGCTTTGGATAATGGCATCCCATGTGTTGATGTTTGTCTCTCAAAGCTTTTGCCATCCTCTGTTAAAGCTCCCTTACCCATTACAGTTTTACCAATTATAAGGGTAGGTTTCTCCTTCTCTTTAAGAGCTTCATTAAGAGCCTGCCTTATTTGAGTCTGATCATTCCCATTTATCGTAATTACTTTCCATCCCCATGCTTCATATTTTTTTGCAGTATTTTCATTAGTTACAATACTGGTTTCGGTAGATAACTGAATGTCGTTAGAGTCATAGAACATAATAAAATTACTTAATCCCAGGAAACCTGCTATCCGTCCTGCTGCCTGCGAAATTTCCTCCTGTATGCCTCCGTCTGAGATATAAGCATAAATCTTATGTGCCATCCATTCACCAAATCGAGCTACAAGGAACCTTTCGGTAATTGCAGCGCCAACAGCCATTGCATGTCCCTGTCCAAGAGGGCCGGATGTGTTCTCAATTCCCCTTTTAACCTTTAATTCTGGATGCCCGGGTGTAGGACTACCCCACTGGCGAAAATTTTTAAGGTCATCAATAGAAAAATTCTTTGTAAGAGTAAGTACTGAATATAGCATAGGAGACATATGACCCGGATCAAGAAAAAACCTGTCCCTGTTTTTCCATTCCATATCATTCGGGTCCCAGTTAAGGAACTCGGAATAAAGAATATTGATGAAATCAGCTCCGCCCATAGCCCCCCCGGGATGTCCCGAACTAGCATTTTCGACCATGGCCGCTGAAAGAATTCTTATATTGTCAGCTACTTTATCTGTTATTTCTTTGCCCATAATTAATTTAAATTATTTGTTATTTTATCCTGCAAAAATAATAAAGCAGATTAATTTATAAAATTAACTTTATTCATTTGAACCTGCATGCACTGAATTCATATATTAACGTTTAATCAGAATATCAGACAGGGCCGCTGATGAAAATTAATCGCTGTCATTAATATGTATCTGATTAATGTCTTTTGGTTTAAAATACTTAACTGTTTCCGGGTGACATGTAAAAATAAGGATTTGCCGGTTCCTTCCAAATTCATGAAAAACCTCTGCAGTTCTTTTAGCCCTGTTTGGATCAAAATTCACCAGAACTTCATCGACAATCACAGGTAATGGTTCAGCTTTTCTTTCATATTCTTCAATAAATCCCAGCCTTAAGCTTATTAGCAGCTGCTCCTTAGTTCCCCTGCTAAGCTGCTCTATCTTTTTTGAAGCTTCCCTGGCATCAAAAACAGTTACTCCTTTTTCATCAAGTGATACGTTTATTCTTTTATATCTTTCTCCAGTTATTTTGCTGAAATAGTTATTAGAATTTTTTATTACTTCAGGCTGTTTTTCTTTTTCGTATTCACTTTTTACATCTGTCAGTAATTTCACTGCAATTTCCCCGGCCATCCAGTTTTTATAAGCATCATGCAACTTTTGCCTTTCAGATTCCAGTCCGGTCATAATCTCTGCAAGTTCAGATTCTCCTTCGATTCGCTTTAATTCGTTTTTCTTTTCCCCTAATTCTGTATTTTTATTTTTTAGTTCCAGTTCATCCAGTTCAATTTTATCATCCAGATCGTTCTTTTCTTTCTTAATATCATCAATATTCCTGGTTTTAAGAAATTCTATCACTTCACCTGATTTGTTGAGTCCGACTACAGTTTCAATATTTACAACTGCATTTTTCCGGTCTTCAGCCAATTCTTTAACTTTATTGTCTTGTTCATATTTTTTCTTAAAATCTTCCCTGTCTTTTGCATCAATAGATTTCAACAATTCCGCGAGTTTTTCTTTAATATTTTCCAGTTTGATTTCTGTTCTTTCCAGTTCTTTCTGCTTCCCGGTTAATTTTTGTTTTAAAACTTCTTTGTTATGAGATTGCTCTTTAGCAGTATTAAATTCACTTATTATCTGATTTACTGATAATTCTATATTGTCTTCTGGTTCCTTAACTGCCAGAATATCCTGGAAGGATATTACCTCTTGTTCAAATTTTTCTATAAAGGGTATTCTTTGTTCCTCCTGTTTTCTTTTCAGTGCATCCCTGTCATTTATTTCTGTATTTACCTGGCCAATTGTCCTTAATATCTCAAACACGGAATCTGTTGACAGAGATTTTTGAAGATTTAATTCTGCTAAATATTTTTCATACCCGGTCTTTAATTTTTCTTCCCTGTCTTTTAATTCTGTTATCTGGTGTTGAATATTTCCCGGTGACCTTTCTTTAGTTAAAGACTTCCTTCCGAATAAAAATATTATCAGGGAGATCATGACCAGAGATGCTCCTAAAACATAAAGTGAATAATATAAAGCTGTTATTGAACCAATTATGAAAATTACCGAGACTAAAATGGATATGATTTTTATATTTAAATGAGTTTCTGTAGTTTGTAAAGCATCTCTTTGTCCTTCAATCTTTATTTTACTGTCTTTTATTTCATCGAATTTCATTTTAAAATCATTAATCCTGTCCTGATGAGATATGATATCGGAAAAATCAATCAAATCTTTTTCCGTCCATTTAGCGCTAATATTTTTTAATTTTTGCTTTATCGACCTGTCAAGGTTATCAGTTTTTATATCATCTTCCATCCTGTCTGTTATTGCTGATCTGTATTTTTCCAGGTTTGTTACAAGGTATTCTACTTTATCCTCTCTCTCTAATATTGCGGAATTAAATGAAATATTGCCTATTTCCTCTTCCAGTTCTTCAATTCCCTTTTCTTCTTCACTCCCGTCCCTTAATCCGTGAATTTTATCATTAAGCGCCTGTTCTTCTCTTTCAAGCTCCTTTAAGCGCCCCACTCCATCCTCAGGGTACCCATGCAATTCCGGCAGTGAGTCTAACTCTCTGTTAATATTTATTATAGTAACAAAACTTTCGTAACATCTCAGGTAATTATGCAATCTGTCACTTTCAATTCCGTCCTTTTTTATTTGTGCCTCAATGCTGCAGATATCTTCTTCAAGTTGCTTTATATTAAGGTTCAGGTCCCTGTACCTGGGCAGATTACTCTGGATTTCCCGGATCCGGGTTTTTCTGGTATTTATTTCTTTTATTACTAAAGGAATAATTTGTTTGCTACCCCTTTGAGTGTAAATCTCATCAACTTGTTGTTGAATATTTCCTTCCACATCACTAATTGAAATATTTCGCAGGCCCAAACCAACACTGAATATTTTGTCCTCAACGCCGGATGCCGATAATTGGCCCCAGCCGGTTAATTCATCCAGGGAGAAAGCATAAACGTTCTCAAAAATATCCTTTGTCGCATTGCCAAGTAACTGACTCCAAAGAACCTGATCTTCGATTGATCTCCCGTCATACATAAGATTAATATTCCCTCCGCTGCTACCGGCTATCCTTTCAAAAGTCACAATTTTTTTATCTGACAGTATGGCTTTTATTCGTCCCCTGTGTTCTCCACCGTTCAGGGGGGCCATTCTTTGTTCTGTTGATTTTGGATATCCAAACAGGGTATATCTTAAAAACTTAAGCAATGTGGATTTTCCTGCTTCATTATTTCCCAGGATGATGTTAACACCTGGCTTAAGGCGGGTTAATGAAAAGTTATTGAATATACCAAATCCGTCTATATGTATCTCCCTAAATATCATATTTCTCTTATAAGTTGATCAAGAAGTTTCCACTTTGCTTTTTCGAGGATCTCCCTGTGTTCATATTTCTGGAGCGCTTCAATTTCTTCCTTAATACGATAGGTCATAAATTCCTTATCTATATTATTAATAAGTTCTTCCAGCCTGTTTAAATCTGCTTCATATTCATTAAATGCTTTTAATATCTCTGCAGTAAAATCATTTCCTTTCTTAATCTGCTCAACATCAATAACGGGTCTGGTACTTAACTTAAACCGGTCAATCCATGTAAAATATATCTGGTCCAATTGTCCCTCATTGAAATGTTCCTGCAGTTTTTCCAATTCTCCCGGTTTATTCAGATGAGCATGCAAGGCTGTTCTCCCTGCCAGATTAACTCTCAGAATATAGCTAACGTTTTCATCATAATCTTTAATGCTATTCCTGCTTTTCTCTATTTTATCCCATAGGCTGTCAATTTTGTCCTCATCTGTTAAATCTATTTCAATTTCTTCAAACCTGATAAGCTGGACAGGCATGAATTTAAGATTCACGTTGCTTTCTGTATCAATTTCGACCAAATAACAGCCTTTTGCCCCGGTCTCGCCAAAATCCCTGCCCTGGGGATTACCCGGATATACAATAACCGGCCCGGACTCATTAATTATCTGTCTCTTATGAATATGCCCTAAAGCCCAGTATGTAAATCCCATATTCAGTACATCCTTCACTTTGAAGGGTGCATAATTCTCATGTGGGCCCGCTATACCTACAGTCCCATGCAAAACTGCAATTGAAATGGGTGACGGATTGTCCGTTAATCTAAATTTAAGGGCAAGGTTATCTTTAATAACTTTGTCCTGAAAACTAATACCGTAAATTTCGGCTACTGGCTTTTTATCCTTAGTATATATGAAACTACTGACCCTTAAAGATTCATAGCGATATACATTTTCAGGAAGCCGGGTTGTGTCAATCCATGAATTCAGCGGATCATGATTACCACAGACAAAGTATGCAGGAATTCCGTTATCAGATAATCTCCTTAACTCAGAGACAAATTTCAACTGGGCTGCCAGACTTAAGTTATCACTTTCGAAAACGTCCCCTGATATTACAAGAAAGTCAACATTTTCCTTAAGGCATAAATCAATAATCTTTCCGAAACTTTTGAATGTGGCATCTTTCAACTTACCGGCCAAGTCCC
>Ga0315545_1000266_pt1 | contig 57341 bp, 49 predicted proteins | sample SalMarSW160210MG_FD_203096 | JGI IMG/M metagenome (GOLD analysis project Ga0315545, IMG submission 203096) | Salt marsh sediment microbial communities from the Plum Island Ecosystem LTER, Massachusetts, United States - Salt Marsh Sediment SW1602-10 ...
CTTCAATTTTGCTGAGTATCGCTTTCCCATATTGGCCTCCCCTGTGCAATTTGTATGATCTCACACTTGCCAGAGGAGGTCAACTTCACACATTATCTACTGGTGCAACTTTTTGGGTAAATGTCCCGCACAGCTATCTTGGCAATGGTGTTTACTATTATCACCAATGTGGTTCTCAACTTTCTTGGCTTGCTACGCTGATGAACAACATGCTTGCTGACAAGTGTATTGCAACAAAATCGAGACACCCCCAATCGTAGTAGGTAGGTTGGGTTGAACGGAGTGAAACCCAACGCTTCAAATTGCGGTGAGATCTGAACAGGGGAAGGCACAGGTGGCGAGAGCGTTGGGCTTCGCCTCTGGCTCAGCCCAACCTACTGGCTGCGCGGGTGAAGCCAACCGTTAGCTGGCACATTTACCACCCACTGGCAAAGTTGGAAAAGACCAATCTAGGTTGACGTGATGTTTTGGGGAGAGTCTACAATGTTGGAGCAGATTCTTGTGCGCTCAATACCCAACCGTTTGGAGATGTTTCCCAAGCTGACTCCCGGCAAGGATCCATATCACTTCCAATCATGGGACACTGATGAGAATACAGGAGAGCCTGTACTTCGCTATTGGTTTTGGAGCAGGGATCGGACAAAGAAGCACAAGAAGCGGGTATTTGTTCTGGAGGTCAAGCGGCTCCTGAGAAGCACCTGCGGCACAGGGTTTATCAGCAGAGACGCATTTAGGGAGTATTGCCCTAGGACCGACAGCGACGGCGAGTGCGGTTTCGCGGTTATCATTGCCATACTGAAGTATCTTCGCGTGGTTCGCAGCCTGGGACGGGGTATGTACCAGATCGTGGATCAAGCCAAGGCTCGGCAGCTTGCCGGAGATGTTTAGAAATCACAGAACAAGGAGCAGTAGGTAGGCTGGGTTGAACGGAGTGAAACCCAACTTCAGATCGCGGTGAGATCTGAACAAGCAAAAGCGTTGGGTTGAGGCGGGCCGAAGGCCCGAGGCGAAACCCAACCTATCGGCTTTGGAAAAGTCGCGGCGCGGCTGAAGCACATCGTTATGCGGCTTACTCACTACAGTGTTACTATGCTTGCGACAAGCCAGGAGTACCACAATCACCATGAGATTCGACATATGGGTTAGATGGGAACTGGATACCATTAGGCAATTCATGAAGGTGCTTTTGCCGTACATAGAGAACCTCGCGAAAGACGCGGCTACCGAGAGTAACACAGGACTACACAGTGATGGCTCGCTGAGCAAGCATGAGATCTTCTTAGGCACAAGGCGAATTGTACTGAATGCAGTACTATACGAGCTTAATTCCCTGATAGAGTACTGCTTGCTCGCTCTTGTGAGCCGCACTTTGAGCCCAACCAAACGTTTTACATCTGGAGCTATGGGAGAATTCAGAAGCGTGCTCGTCAACGCAGTAGAGAGAGAGTATGGAATCCAGTTGCTGACTCTCCCAGGTTATCAGTTGGTTGATGAACTCAGGGAAGCAGTCAATTCATTGAAACACAGAGGCGGACTTGACTTGGCTGAACCGGACTCAATGGGGATCCCAGTTCTGACGCACGCGGAGGTATCGCAACAGAAGGCCGAGTCATATCTGGAGGCAGTTCAGGATTTTCTGCTGAGTCTGTGGGAGATTGTAGCTCCAAGACAACCCTTGACAGGTAATGACAGCTGAGACGATTCTGAGTCGACGGCTTCACGTACTGCTGAAGGCCGCATAACCCGCGCATGAAGCCGACGCCGCTATCGCGGCCTTGTATCGCGGCACGATCTGAAACTGAGATATATGGAAGCCTACTGCGTCAAGTGCAAGACCAAGCGCGAGATGAACGATCCCCAACCGGTGTTCACCAGCAACGGGACACCGGCCACGCAAGGGGTGTGCCCAGAGTGCGGCACCAAGCTGTTCAGGATGGGGCGCACCCCGGCCCACGCCGGTCTCGACCCGCAGGCCGGGCTCGACCTTTCGGGCAAGCCCAAGATGGTGATCGTCGAGTCGCCGGCCAAGGCGCGCACGGTGGGCCGCTTCCTGGGCGAGGGCTACACCGTGCGGGCCTCGGTGGGCCACATCCGCGACCTGCCCTCCAACCGGCTGGGCGTGGACGTCGCGCACGACTTTGAGCCGCGCTACGTCATCCCTGTCAAGCGCAAGGACGTGGTGCGCGAGCTGAAGGCGGACGTCAAGAGATCGTCCGAGGTCTACCTGGCCACCGACCCCGACCGCGAGGGGGAAGCCATCTCCTGGCACCTGACCGAGGCGCTGCAGAAGGCCATCGGCCCGCGCCAGGTGCACCGCGTCGAGTTCCACGAGATCACACAGGACGCCATCGCGCACGCCTTTGCCCACCCGCGCGCGATCGACATGCAGCGGGTGGACGCCCAGCAGGCGCGCCGTATCCTGGATCGGCTGGTTGGCTACACGCTCAGCCCGCTGCTGCGAGAAAAGATGGGGCGGCGCGGGCTTTCCGCCGGGCGGGTGCAGTCGGTGGCCGTGCGGCTGGTGGTCGAGCGTGAACGCGAGATCGAGGCGTTTGTCCCGCAGGAGTATTGGTCGATCGAGGCGGAGCTGGCGAAGCAGGCTAGCCCCCCCTCTGTCCCCCCCGCATCCTTCGACTCTGGGCCTTCGGCCCACGCTCAGGACAAGCGCGGGGGGGATGAGGGGGGGGGACAGCGCGCCTTCATCGCCAAGCTGCACCGCATCCACGGGGAGGAGCCGGAACTCCACGGCGCAGCCGACGTGCAGGCGGTGGTTGGCGAATTGGAGAGGTCCGCCTACGCCGTGGCGAGCGTGAAAGAGGGGCAGCGGCGGCGCAACCCTGCCGCCCCCTTTACCACCAGCACGCTGCAACAGGAGGCCGCGCGGCGGCTGGGGTTCACCGCCCGGCGCACGATGGCCCTGGCCCAGCAGCTTTACGAGGGCATGGACCTCGGCGACGGCCCGGTGGGCTTGATCACGTACATGCGCACCGACAGCGTCAACGTAGCCGAGCAGGCGCAGGCGGAGGCGCGGCAGTTCGTCGTGGAGAAATACGGCCAGGATTTCGTGCCTGCTGAGCCGCCCAGGTACAAGACCAGGGTCAAGGGTGCCCAGGAGGCCCACGAGGCCATCCGGCCTACGAGCGTCACCCGCACGCCCGCGTCGCTCAAGGAGTATCTCGACCGCAGCCAGGCCCGGCTGTACACGCTGATCTGGGAGCGCTTCGTCGCCAGCCAGATGGCGCCGGCGGTGTACGATACGATCGCGGTGGAGATATTGGCGGGTCTCCCCCCCTCCATCTCCCCCCCAGTGGGGGGGAGAGCCAATTCATCCCCCCCCATGGGGGGGATGAAGGGGGGGGAAATGCCCTATCTCTTCCGCGCCAGCGGCTCCAGCCTGCGCTTCAAGGGCTTCCTGGCTGTATATGAGGAGGCCAGGGACGAGGACGCAAAGACGGAGGAGGAGAGCCAGCGGGAGGAGATCCCGCCGCTGAGCGTGGACGAGTTGCTCGACCTGATTCAGTTGTTGCCGGAGCAGCATTTCACGCAGCCACCACCGCGCTACAGCGAGGCGTCGCTGGTGCGGGCGCTGGAGGAGTACGGTATCGGTCGCCCCAGCACCTACGCCCCGACGATGGCCACCATCCAGCAGCGCGGCTACGTGCAACGGCGCGACGGGAGACTGCATCCCACCGAAGTGGGCGTCGTCGTCAACGACCTGCTGGTCGAACACTTCCCCGACTATATCGACATCGGCTTCACGGCCCAGATGGAGGACAACCTGGACCTGATCGCCAGCGGCGAGCGGGAATGGATTCCGGTGCTGCACGCATTCTATGACCCGTTCGCCGCTACACTGGAGCGGGCACGGGAGCAGATGCCCGAAATACAGATGGGCAACGAGCCGACGGGCGAGGACTGCCCCAAGTGCGGGAATCCCCTGATCACCAAGTACGGCAGATTCGGCAAGTTCATCGGCTGCAGCAACTTTCCCGAATGCCGCTACAGTCGCCAGATCCCGGTCGGGGCCGGGATCAAGTGCCCGGAGTGCGGCGGCGACATCGTGGAGAAGCGAACGCGCCGCGGGCGCACGTTCTATGGCTGCTCCAACTATGACGCCAGCGACGAGCAGTCGTGCCGGTTCGCCTCGTGGAAGCGGCCGCTGAAGCAGGCCTGCCCCGCGTGCGGCGGACTGCTCGTCGAGGCGCGCAAGGAGCGGGCCAAATGCGTCGCATGCGAGGAAGAGTTTGCTTTGTCAGAGATCGAACCGGAAACGACGGAGGTTTGAAGCGTAACGTGCCTCCATCATGAAAGAGCTGCTGGATCGATTCCTAACTCATCTGCAAGGGCAAAACGCCTCTCCCTACACCGTCAAGAACTATGGCACCGATATCGACCAGTTCTTGAGCTACTGCCGGGAGGCAGGGGTAAACTCCCTGGCGCAGGTGGACCGCACGTTGCTGCGGAACTACCTGGCGGAACTGGACGGCGTGGGCTACGTCAAGGCCAGCATCGCGCGCCGCGTGGCGGAACTGCGCTCCTTCGGCGATTTCCTGGTGCAGGACAAGGTACTGGAGCGCAACCCCTTCCGCACCATCAGCGCCCCCCGCATCCCCAAGCGGCTGCCGCAGTACCTGACGGTTGCCGAGGTCGAGGCGCTCCTGGGCATTCCCGACACGTCCACGCCGCTGGGGCTGCGCGACCGGGCCATCATCGAGGTACTGTACGGCGCAGGGCTGCGGGTCAGCGAGTTGGCGGGCCTGGACGTATCGCACGTAGACCTGGCCCAAGCCCAGGTGCGCGTGATGGGCAAGGGCAGCAAAGAGCGCGTCGGGCTGTTGGGGTCGCTGGCGGTGCAGGCGGTGCAGGTCTACCTGAAGGCAGGGCGGCCCGCGCTGCTGGCCAGGCGAAAGACCGGGACGGCGACCGGGGCGCTGTGGCTCAACCATCGGGGTGGACGGCTATCGGTGCGAGGCGTGACCTTGATACTGAGCAAGGCCGGCGAGCAGGCGGGCATTCGCACGCACGTCTCACCCCACGTCCTGCGCCACTCTTTCGCCACGCATCTGCTGGACGGCGGGGCCGACTTGCGTGTGGTGCAGGAACTGCTGGGCCACGCCAACCTCTCCACGACCCAGATCTATACCCACGTCAGCCAGAGCCGGGCGCGGGAGGTCTACGTGCGTGCACACCCGCGAGCTGGAGAGAAATAGGTGCGACGGAAGAAAGCTGCGCACTTTCCCTCATCGTGTGGAAATTTCCCCGCCTTTGCCCCAGCCTGGCCAAAGCTTCCGAAATCGAGCGGCGATCAAGTGTTTTGGGAGCCCCGTGAAAACAGGGCAGCCCTTGTCGCCCCCCACATGTTGGGCCCCTCAAGCGCGCCGCTACCACATATAAGGGCGCATTGAAACCTGGCCATCCAAAAGTCAACGCAGCGGAGAGCGGTCTGAATAACGGCCCGTTTAAGTGTGCGCCGGCCTGTTCCTTCCAATGACGGCGCACTGGCACGTTTCTTGCGACAATACTGACTAGAACCACTTGCATCGAACGCGACGACGCTAACGATAAAATGTGCCGTCAGCGAAAGTTGCCATTTGCCTTAGTTGCCGCTTTATGGTAAAGTAATTGCGCGCCACAGACGCTTGTGGTACAATAGACCACGAGTGTCTTCCCGCAAGGCTTAGTCACAGGCAAGGGGGCGGAAATGAACACAATCTTGCAGATCTTTGAGTTCGTTGGAAAGCGCCGGTGGATCGTGTTCCTCGCTGGCGCCGTGCTGGGCTTGCTGTTGGGATTGGCCGTGGGCTGGTGGTGGCTTCCGGTTGAGGTCGTCAACTCCCCGCTTTCCAACCTGCGCGCGGACTTTCGAGACAACTATCTCCTGTGGGTCGCCGAGCAATATGAGCACCAGCACGCTTCCAATCCCGAATGGGCGCGCATCATGCTTCTGGGCAAGGATTATAACAGCGACGCCCGCAAGGCCACCCTCAAGGACAACGTCGAGGAAGCGACATCGATGTTGAACGACCTGGCCCAAGCCTGCGAGAGCGAGGGCGGGACTTACGCGACGTGCAGTGGTGAGGATGCGCAACGCCTGCGCAGCGTGATGACGAATTTGCAGATGATAGACCTTAGCGGCACGGGCGGGGGTCCGAGCATCCTATCCATTGTTGTGCCGGTCTGTTTGGTCCTGCTGGTGTTATCCGGCGTCGCCGTGGGAGGGCTCTTTATCTACGCCCGCTTGCGCAGCCGGGGGGGCGAGTCCAAAGAAAAGCGGGGCGCGATGGCCGAAAGGATGTATCCTGCCGAGCCGGCCTATTGGGGACCCGAAGGGCCGCCGCTGGCCCAGTTCCCGACCACCTACACCCTCGGGGATGACCACTACGACCCATCGTTCAGCGTCGAGCTGGAAAGCGGCGAGTTCATGGGCGAGTGCGGCGTCGGCGTCTCCGAGACCGTCGGCGTGGGCGCGCCCAACAAGATCACCGCCTTCGAGGTGTGGCTGTTCGACAAGAGCGACATTCGCACCGTGACTAAGGTGCTGATGTCGGAATACGCCTTCAACGACGAGGCGCTGCGCGCCAAGCTGGCACCCAAGGGCGAGCCGGTGCTGGCCCAGGAGGGGCAAGAGATCGTTCTGGAAACCAAGACGTTATGCGTGCGGGCGCGCGTGGTAGAGTGCAAGTACGGGATCGGCAACCTGCCCCCGAACAGCTTCTTCGAGAGGCTCTCAATAGACCTGGTGGCATGGGCCACATCGGTGCCGGAGGGAGGGGAGCCATTGCTGGGCGGAGACGACCTCGATTTCGTCTCATCCATCGGATAGGCAGGCGCAGACGCGAATCGACGTGAACACACCCTCGCCGCGGGTTGCGGCGGGGGTGTTTGTTTGAGGGAGGGATGGGAAGAATACGCCGTCTGTGGTGGGCGTCCTTGCGGCTCGCCTTCCACCTGTTCTACAACCAGTTCGCCTGGACGTACGACTGTGTGGCCTGGATGGTGTCGTTCGGGCAGTGGCAGGCGTGGGGGCAGAAGGCGATCCTGCACCTGCGAGGCCGACGGGTGCTGGAACTGGCCCACGGCCCCGGCCACCTGCTGGTCGCGCTGGGGGAACGAGGGCTATCGCCGGTGGGGCTCGATCTCTCGCTGGCTATGGGCCGGATGGCGCGGCGGCGGCTGAGGAAGGCCGGCATGGCCGTCCCCCTGGTGCGCGCCCGGGCGCAGGCGCTTCCTTTCCGCGATGGCTGTTTTGACAGCGTCGTCGCCACGTTTCCCACCGAGTTCATCCTGGCGCGGGAGACGCTGCACGAGGCGGCGCGGGCCCTGAGGAAGGCCGGGCGGCTGATCGTCGTCGCCGGCGCCCGCCTGGGCAGCCCTGACCCGCTCGCCCGCTTCGTCCGCTGGCTCCATCGGATCACGGGACAGGGGGAGCCTCTCCCACGCGGGAGCGAGAGCGTGCTGAGGGAGGCCGGGTTTGCTTCCCGCACCATGGAGGAGACGATCGGCCACAACCAGGTGGTGCTGGTCGTGGCCAAGAAGCAGTCGGCGGGAGGGGCCGATCAGGCCGAGTGATAGGACTGGACCAGGGTGCGGTTGACCAGCAGGAGGTCGGCCTCCAGCGGGAAAGGGGCGGGCAGCTCGACGAGGGGAAAGAGTTGCGCTCCACTGACAGGGACAAAGTAACCTGTGATGGTGTCGATAAAGTCCCGCACTCGCGCTTCGGCCGTCACGTGGAAACCTCCCCGGCACACGGCCACCGGCATGTAGGCGACGATCAACTCCTCCCTCTGCAGCAGTTGGAGCGAGGCACGGGTCTCTGCTGAAGTAAAGTACACGAACGAGATCTGGGGTCTGCGGACGATGATGAGAGAACGGCTGAAGCCTTTCAGCGGGCTGCCGGGCGTCAGGGGCGTCAGGTAGGCGTCGTAGAGCGAAAAGCTCTCGCGGGCGGGGTCGTTGATGAAGGCCATCACGCTTCCGACCGTCTCCAGTTGGCCGCTGAATTGAAAGCCGCTGCCGAGGATCTGCACCTCGTGACGTTGGGTTGGTGGTGCTCTAAGTACCATGGTGTTTGCTCCTTCCCGCGCTTTATGGTAAAATAGCGCCGCTTGGTGGGTGTGGCCTAATGGTTAAGGCACCTGGTTGTGGCCCAGGAGATTGTGGGTTCGAATCCCATCACTCACCCCTGACGGCCGGACCTTGATCCGGCTTTCATTATACACCAATTGCCCCCGTAGCTCAATTGGACAGAGCGTCGGACTTCGAATCCGCAGGTTGTGCGTTCGAATCGCACCGGGGGCGCTGAACGATTTCCGCGAAGAGGTGGGGAAAAGCCGGCGGCTCCCATAGGTTGGCGATAGCCAAGGAGATCATCGACGAGGGCGGCGTAGACTTGAATATGGAGGCGCAGAAGGCTCTCAGAGCGTGTCTGAGAAATCCGTCTACGGGCCGGAGAGATCTGTGTTTGCAAAGACGGGGATTGGGCAGAGTACGAGGCCATACAAAGAGTTTCAAACGAAACGTGAAAGGGCAGAACCGCGCGGTTCTGCCCTTCCGTCGGGGTACCGGGTTACGAGCTTTCCTGTCTATTTGCTCTTGACCTTGATGACCTTTGGCTTGACCTCTTCGGCCTTGGGCAACGTCAGCGTCAGCACGCCGTTCTCGAAATGCGCCTCGGCCTTGTCGGCCTTCACGGGCACGTTCAGCGTCAACCGCCGCGAGAAGGAGCCGTAGGATCGCTCCTGGAACAGATAATCGACGTTTTCCAGAGGCGCTCTCATGTCGCCGCGAATGGTGAGCACGTCGCCGTCGATGGAGATATCGACCTCGTCGGGCGTCAGCCCGGGCAGCGATGCAGTGAGGACGATCTCCTCCGGAGTCGTGTAAACGTCGAGCGGAAGCTGGAACGGACTTTCTGGCGTGCCATCCCCCCACCGACGCCTCGGGCGCACGAAGCTATCCTCAAAGAGTTGGTTGGTCGCCTCTCTCAGGGTCATCGGGTCTCGCCATGGGTTCCAACGTATCACAGCCATATCGTCACCTCCACAATCGAATCATCGGGGGGAAAAGCACCGGGCTTTTCCCGAAGTAGCCTACTTTGCTTTGACCTTGATCGCCTTGGGTTTGACCTCTTCAGCCTTGGGCAGCGTCAGCGTCAGCATGCCGTTCTCGAACTCGGCCTTGGCCTTGTCGGCCACGATGGAGCTGGGGAGGGCCACAGTACGAGAGAAGGAGCCGTAGCGCATCTCGCGCCTGACATAGTTTTCCTCTTTGACCTCCTGCTCGGACTTGGTTTCGCCTTTGATGGTCAAGGTGTCGCCGGTGACGGTGATGTCCAACTCCTCGGGCTTGATGCCAGGGACGGCCGATTTGACGACGACGACGTCGTCTGTCTCGTACATGTCCACTGCCAGCGCGCCCCCCTCGACCGGAACCGGCCATCCGGCCCGTGGGCTCACAAAGCTCTCTTCAAAGAGCCGATCCATGGCCTCCCGCAGGCTGACCAGATCGCTGAAGGGTTCCCAACGTACCAGGTTCGTCATCTCACACCTCCTATGGTTAGTATCTGTAGCCCAGTGTGCGGGCTATGAATTTACCTATATTGATCGCACCTTTTCATTAGACTGACGTAAGAGCGACGTTAAAAGTGCATTAGACAACGTGGGTCGTTTACCCTCCATCCCCACAGATTTCGGCCACACCCAAACAAAAAGGGTGTGACTAAAATCGGTTGAGCAACTCGTCACCCTGAGCATAGCAGCTTGCCCTGAGGCGCCCCCTGAGCAAGTCGAGGGGCGGAGTCGAAGGGAAGGGTCTCTGCGCCTATTGTGGGCAAGATTCTTCGCTTTCCTTCACTACGTTCAGGACAGGCTGCTCAGAATGACGGTGTTTCGCCCAAGTGGCATCAACCAGATTTAGCCACGCCCAAACAAAAAGCACTCCCGCGATCTGCGCGGGAGTGCGAGGCGAATAGTCGAGCGCCGAGTCTACTTATGGCAAGAGAGCCTGCAACTCCTCCAGCACGTGGCGCACGCTGGATTTATCCTTGGCAACACAAGGAAGGACGGGAATGTCCTTCAGTCCCAGTGATTTGCGAACCTTCTCAACCGGCCAGGCTCCCTCCTTGTCCTGCTTGTTCGCGACCACCAGGTAAGGAATGTGGCGCCTGCGACACAGGCGGTGAAACGTGCGCAGCAGACCCTTGGCGGCCAGCAGCGTGTCCCGATCGCAGCTATCCACCAGCACGACGAAGGCGTCCATCTCCTTGGACAGGATGTCCCACATAAAGTCGAAGCGCGCCTGCCCTGGTGTACCGTAAAGGTGAAACCGATCGTCCCCAAGCTTGACCTGGCCATAGTCCATGGCCACCGTAGTCTCCTCTTTCGTGAACCTGAGGTCGTCGGTGATGCGCTGTTCGGTAGAGACGATAGGGATGTCAGAGACCGTGCGGACGAACTCGGTTTTGCCAACGTTAAAAGGGCCTGTTACCACGACTTTGACACTTGCCATGATGTCTCCTCCTGGTGACCGAAGGTCACGACGACCGAAGATCGCCGCGACCTTTAGTCGCCGCGAGTCTCGACTCCCTGCCCTTTGCGAAAGTCCACAAAACGATATCCCACCCCGCGTTCGGTCAGGATGTAGCGGGGATGGGATGGGTCTGGTTCGATCTTTTGCCGCAGATAGGTGACGTACAGGCGCAGGTAGTGGACTTCCTCACGATACTCGTAGCCCCAGACCTTGGCCAGCAGCGTCTCGTGGGGCACCACCCAGCCCGCGTTTTCCACCAGGTGGTACAACAAACGGAACTCGGTCGGGCGCAGCTTGATGCGCTTGCCCTCGACGATGACCTCGCGGCTGTTGAGGTCGATGCTCAATCGCTCATCGATGTGGAGGACGGCCTGTTCGGGTTTGGTGAGGCCCTGTGTGCGGCGCAGCACTGCCTTGACGCGGCTGACGAGCTCGCGAGCGCCGAAGGGCTTGGTCACATAGTCGTCGGCCCCCAACCCCAGCCCGCGCACCTTATCCTCCTCGTCGGCCCGAACCGTCAGCATGATCACGGGCACGTTGGAAACCTCTCGCACCATCTCCAACGTCTCGAACCCATCCAGTTCAGGCATCATCACGTCGAGGATAACCAGGTCGGGCAGATCCGTGCGCACCTTGTCAAGCGCCTCCAGGCCATTGTGGGCTTCGATCACTTGGTAATCCTCGAGCTCCAGGTTCATGCGGATGAACCTGGTCATACGAGGTTCGTCGTCCACAATTAGGATAAGCTCGCGGCGCTCAGGCATGGCTGGGAATAGTCGCGGCGCACGATGGCCCGCAGGCCGCTCTCGGTGCTCTATGCCGTCTCCCGAATGAAGCTGATGATTTTCTCTTCGGCTTCGCTGGGTATGACTTCCACGCAGTGGATGCGTGTCCAGGGAAAGATGACCGTGTTCGTTTCGGGCAGGACGTAAGAGACTTCGCGGCCATCGCGTCGCCGGACATTGCTCACGACGATCACTTGGTCGGAGGGCTCGGGAAGGTTCTCCACCTCTCCCACGACGGCGTCTTCGTTCAACACATGGATCATCACGGTGTGAGGCATGCGCGACCTCCGGGTTTACTCCTCCAGGACGATCTGGAGCTTGACAGTGCCCAACTGGAGTTCGTCACCGTCCTTGAGCACGTGAGGCAGGTAAGGGGTTAGCCGTTGCCCGTTGAGGAATGTTCCATTGGCACTACCGACGTCTTCCACCAGATACGTCGCTCCCCGTTGATGCACCTTGCAGTGACGACGCGAGACGCCACCCTCAAGGCCTCCATCCGGTGAGAGATCCAGATCGGGGAAGATGCCATGGGCTGCGTCAAGGCGTCCAATGTGCACCTCCGCTGCGGATGGCAGCCGGATCTGGCGCTCGGTGGCCAGAACCTTGAGGAATAGCGTGGCGGGTGGAGCCTCAGTTTCCTCAACCTGTTCACTGACCCACGGGTTGGCGCGTGAGACGGGTAACTCCTCGTCGGGCAGCGGTTCGGTTCGTAGAGGTCCGCCGGTCGGCAGGTATACCCCGCACTCGCTGCAGAATAACGTACCGGGACGATGCTTGCGTCCGCATGATGGGCATTCAATCATGTGACTTTCTCCTTGAAGCGATGGTCAAACTACGCGTACCGTATTTCAATTCCTTGCGCCCTTTGGCCGTGGGGGTCCCCCCTTTTGCGATGCGGCCGGCCTCCAACATCGCTGCGCGGGCCAACCGAGACTCTCCCAAATCGAACAGGCGCGTGGCTATCATCTCTAATTGATGGGTTGCTCCTTCGGCGTTCCCCTCATCAAGCGTATCCCAGACCCGCTCCTGCATGCGATAGATCGTAATCTTGCTCAGCGCACTCAGAATGGCTGGCTGGACCGTTTCTTCCGATAGCTCGGCGGGTGTGAATGTGATGGAGATATCGCGCCGCAGCGTCTCTCCCTGGCGACCGAGGGCCTGTACATCTCCTGTCAGTTCGAGCTGCAGCAGCCGGTGTTCTCCGGGAGGCCTTTGGGCCACGCCTATCTCCAGCACGAGAGCCAGCGGTGCATCGGCTTGCAACGATCCCAGATCGATCACACCACCGCTTGGTGAAAGACGGTCCAGGTAAGGCGCGATGCGAAACGCACTTTCCAACCATACTCCCTCGGTGCACCGGGGCCTCAGTTCCAGGTTCCGGGCGAAGACTGCCCCCAGCCCGCGCACCCTCTGCTGTAGGAGCGTGCGCACCTGGCCTGGCGAAGCAATGTAGGCGGAAACTCCCCCGCTCTTGGTTGCGATCTCGTCGAGCAGCGCGTCGTTCCAGTCTTCGCCGATACCCATCGCCGTGATGCCGATGCGCTTTGCGCCCGCGCGCCTGGCCTCGGCGACACAGTCCTCTTCGTCGCCATAGGTCTGGCCATCGGTGAGCAGAATCAGATGGCTGGTAACCCGGTTGTCGTGGTACTTTTCGACCTCCCCCAATCCGGTCTGGATGCCCTGCAAGATCTCTGTCCCGCCGCTGGCCCAAATGGCGGAGACCTTGGATTTGGCCCGCCTGCGCTCGATGCCCCGTCGGTTGGGCAATACGATATCGGCCCGATCGTTGAAGGCGATCACGGCCAGCGAATCGTCGTCGTGCAGTTCATCAATGATCTGGTGTGCTGCGATCTTGACGTTCTCCAACCGCGCGCCCTGCATTGAGGTGCTGCGGTCAATCACCAGACACAGGTTAAGCGGCAGCCGTTCTCCTTGTTCAGTCGTGGCAGGTTGTATCTCTATCATGAGATAGAGTACCTGCTCCTCGTGAAGAGAGCTGAGTTGGCTCTGGCTGGGAGTGATCTCCCAGGAAAGCGCCGAATCCTCGCTCAACCCCGCATCCGTCCGCTGCCGATCGTACGAGCGGCGTTGGCGCGGATCGCTCAGGACTGCATAGGCTTCCTGCACCTCGTGGAACAGCGTCGTGGGAGCACTTTCCGTCCGGCTATCAGGGTGGTACTGACGCGCCAGTGCGCGATAGGCGTGCTTGATCTCCTCGTCTGTTGCAGATCGAGCTACGCCTAGAATAGCGTAATAGTCTTTTCCGACGTCTACAGTCACATGCCTAGCCCACTGGTGGAGTAGCCAGGATTACTGTGATGTTGTCGCGTCCACCTGCCTGATTGGCGGCAGCAATCAGTCCTTCACATGCCGCCTGAGGCGAGGAAGAGTGCGTGATGATGCCAGCTAACTCCGCCTCATCCAACATACTCCACAAGCCGTCACTACAGAGCAGCAACCGTTCGCCTGCCGAGAGCGTTCGCACGAAAGTGTCTACCTCCAGTACACCCCCTTGGCCGACGGCACGATATAGCACGTTCTTCTGTGGGTGCACGGCGGCCTCGTCGCGAGTCAGCTGTCCCAGTTCGACCAAGCGGTCTACCAGCGAGTGATCGTGAGTGACCTGCTGCAGAGTTGCATCCTCCGTGACAATGTAGGCCCGGCTATCCCCTACGTGGGCGATGTAGGCGCGCGAGCCGAGCATCAGAGCACACGTCAAGGTCGTCCCCCCGCCGGGCACGCGTTCTGCCACGAGGCTATTGGCCGATCTCACCGCATCTACAAGCACTTCTTGCAGGGCCGGCTGACCGGTATCCCGTTCCTGACTGGTAAGGATTGGCAGGTAGAAGCTGCGTGTAACATGGTGGGCCACAGTCCGCGCTGCCAGAGAGCTGGCGACCTCGCCAGCCTGGTGTCCACCCATACCGTCGGCCAGGATGAAAAGCCCGAACGATTGCATCGCATCGTCGCCGGCGTGCGTGGCCATGATGATCAGCGCTGTGTCCTCATTGTGGCTGCGCACCATCCCTACGTCGGTCGCCCAGCCAGCCAGGAGTCTGGAGCGAGGAAGAGTATCCTCGGGCGGCGATGGTGGGGCAGCAGACTCGGTTTTCTTGAGTCCCAGGAGGTTGCGCACGAATTGCATAATTCCACTCTTTCCATATCCTGTCGGAGCGTTTCTGTGGCTCAAACAGGAAGTGCATAGAGGTAGCGGTCGGCCGAACCGACGTAAACTAGACCCTCCTCTATCGTAGGCGACGAGATAACCGGGCCATCAGTCTGGAAGCGCCACCGCAAGGCGCCTGTCTTGACATCTAGGCTGTAGATTGCCCCGTCTGCCGAACCAATGTACAACGCTCCCTCACCCACGGCTGGCGAGGAAGTCACCTGTCCCTCAGTCGCGTAGCGCCAAACGAGGCGACCGCTCTCAGCATCTAGTGCATAGACTTGATTGTCCGTCGAGCCGATAAAGAGCAGGTCATTGTCCACAGCGGCTGACGATACGATTGGGCCACTGGCGCGATACCGCCAGACCGTCCAGCCCGAGCGGATATCCAGGGCATAGACAAACCAATCTTGGCATCCGACGTACGCCATCTCCTCGGTGAGGGCGGGAGAGGAAGTCACGCCGCGTCGGGCGCGGAAGCGCCAGCGTGCCTGCCCGCTGGTGTCGATCGCGTAAACGACACCCCCCTCGCATCCTACGTAGATGGCTTCCTCACCGATGGCAGGCGACGAGCGCACTTTGCCTTCGGTCTCGAACGTCCAGGCCACGCGCCCGCTTTGTATGTTCGCCGCGTAGAGGTGCCGGTCGTCTGAGCCGAAGAACACGTGGCCGAAGGCAGCTTTCGGCGACGACCACACGCTGCCCTTGGTCGGGCAAGTCCACGCGATGCGCCCTGAATCTGCGTTGATCGCGTAGAGCAGAGTGTCTGAGGAACCGACGAACACGAGTCTATCGTATACACAAGGGGACGAAGCGATGCCCCCTTCGGTGGCGTACTTCCATAGGAACTCGCCGCTCTTAGCCTTGATCGCATAGAGGTTGTTGTCATAAGAGCCAACATATACGACCCCATCCTGCACTGCTGGAGAGGACCGGATTTCGTCCTCGCAGGCGAAGCGCCACACAGCCAGTACATTGCTGCTGACGCCGACGGCGGACGTCACGCCGAAGGGGGCCGTTCCACCTATGCCGCGTGCAGAAGCCAGGCTACATAATGCCCGCTGCAACTCTTCTGCCGATCCGTAGCGTTTGTTGATGTCATACTCCAATGCGCGGTTGATGATATCAGCCAGTTCGTGGGATACGATGGGATTCGTCTTGTGGATTGGGCGTTCGTGGAAGGAGAAGGGCGGCTCCAGTCGCGGATCCTGCTTGCTGAGCAGGTGGTGCATTGTGGCTCCCAGGGCGTAAATATCCACCCGTGGTTCGGCAATGCCGCGGTATTGCTCCGGCGGTGAGTAGCCTTCGGTGCCGATCATGGTGCCCTTTTGTCCACTTTGGAAAAGACGAGCGATGCCAAAATCGACCAATCGGATTCGACCACTGCCACCGAGCATGATGTTGGAGGGCTTGATGTCGCGAAAGATGATTGGACGGGGGTCGTGGCCGTGCAAGTAACTCAGGACTTCACATACCTGGATGGCCCAACTCACCACCTGTGTCTCGGGCAAGAAACCCTCGGTCTCTGTCAGGATGACTTCTAGATCCTTGCCGCTCACGTACTCTTCGACCAGGTAACTGCGGTTGTCCTCGCTGAAGTAGTCATAGATCTGAACGATACCGGGATGACTGAGAGTAGCAAGGATGTTTGCCTCGCGCTCAAAGTTGCGCTCTATCATGATCCGCACCTCGGGATCGGTGGCGGTGTTGAGCATTTCCTTGACAACGCATAGGCGGGTGACTTTGGGGAAGCGCAAGTCCTGAGCTTTGTAGACGGCGCTCATGCCCCCAACCCCCAGCACTCCCATGATGCGGTAGCGGCCTTGCAGCACGTGCCCGTCGGGTAGCCTGCCTTCAGCGGCCTGGGAGGGCTGAAAAGGGCCGTGGCTGCGCTGCGCGCCCACACCTTCTAGTGGAGGGAACATGTGCCGGGTCCCTAGCTCCTCTCCCGCTGAGGGAGCCGGCTGCGCAACTGGCTCTTGGGCGGTTGGCACTGGTATTTTCTCCGGTGCCCCCTGCTCCTGCGCGGGCGACGTGGTAGGGGAGGGTCTATTCCCCGCGAGGTGCTGAGTGCTGAATTTCTCTGTGTCTGACATACTGATCCCGCAAGCAATATCGCCGCTTATCTCTGTGCCACAGATGTTTCCGTGGTGTGATGGGCAACCACGCTGCACACTAATTATAGGTCAAATGGACAAACCACGCAATCTGACAGAGAGCCATGGTGTTACCGGCTCCAGGGCTGGTTAGGGACACTGTCGCGCTCCCAAGCAGAGAAGAACCACAATGGCTAGGGTACCGGGTTCAAGTAATTGTAGGTCGCCCTGGCAATACTGGCAACTAGAGCCGAGCTCTCCGCCCATTCCAAATACTGTGGGCTGTCGAGGTAGACAACCAATACAAAGTCACCATCGGGGCTGAACACGATTCCTGCATCGGCATGTGGCCCTCCATCGCCAAAACCATGCTTGTGCGCCACCATTGTCCCTTCCGGCAACCCGGCCTCAATGAGGTTGTCGAAACTGTTCTTGGTCATCCACTCAAGCATCTCGCCACACTCTTCGGCAGTGAAGGAGCCAGGATAGGCGACCATCAGTCCGCCGCCGCCCTGGTTGCATTGGTAGATCATCTCCAGGAGCAACCCTATGTCCAATGGTGTGGTCTGCATACAGATATCAGGGCTGGTATTGATGTCGGTGCGGGAGTTGGCTGGTGTAGTGATGCTGTAGGGGCAGTCGGCATCGTAGGGCGCAACCATAAACGTGTTGCGCAGGCCCAGGTGGTTCATCGAAGCGGTGAGGTTCTCGACGCCCTGGTAGCCGCTGCTGCCATCGCCAATAACATCTCGCAGCAGCAAGTTAGCCTTGAAGTTGCTGCTGGTGATCCCCAATGAATCGCTGATCCAGTCTGTCACTTCCAGATCGAGGGGCGCATCCAAGACACGATAGGTTTCCTCCAGGATGGCGATCTTGAGCACGCTCAATCCGGAGAAGGCAATGTCGGCGTTGATGCTCACTTCATTCCCTGTTTGCAGGTCTTTGACAAAGATGCCCGCTATCACGTTGGGGTGGCTGTCCACCAGCGATTGGAGCATCTCGCCCAGAACTGCTATCTCCAACGGCGGGGCCTCACTTGTCCGTGCGACCAGCTCGACGTGCCGGTCGGTGGCCGAGGCGAGAGCTTGGGAGAGCAGGCGGCGAGAGGCCTCGACATCCAGTTCGTAGCCCGGCTGACCAGCACGGAAGGTCAGACTGCTTGGCAGGGGCACCGGGACCTGCGGCGGGTGGTCGTACTGACGCGCGACCCGAGCCAAAAAGCCATCGAGACGTTCTTCGGAGTAGGCGACTGCCACGGGGGCATCTACCGGCTCAGAGGGTTGGCGCAGAATGTGGGCGATGAAGCCATCCACGTCACCTCGTGCAGCCAGGGCCGCATCCAGGTTGGCCGCCGTCTGCTCGACGTTGAAGCGAAACTCGACGCTGTCGGGGGGCAGCGTCATATGTTCCCCCTGATAGATTACCTCCACTGGCGTTGCGAACGCCACGTCCAGGGCGTTGAAGACCTCTTCGCGCGTCATTCCCTCTACAGCCAAGCCGGCCATCGTCATCCCGGCGGGCAGTGTTCGGCCTGCTGAGCGGTAATCGAGGTATTGCCACGCCAGGAGAAGTGCAGCGACAGCGGCGATGACAATCAGCCAGGCGATAATTCCAGTCCTACGCCGCAATGAACTCCCTCCTCAATGTGCGAGGATTATAACATAGGTATAACGGCACGCCAAGTGCTCGGTGCTGCGTTTCCTGTCAACGCCGGACGTGGTGGGAAGCTGCATGTCAGGTGGTTCTGGATGCCGCGGGGAAGTCCTGCGATCCTGCCGGGTCGGTCGCGGGTGCTGTCGCGCGATCCGCTGTCTCGTGGTATAATCGCAATTGGGTCGCCACACGTCAGCTGGAGCCTTGCCTGCAGAAGCGAGGAAGACGGCCCGTTCGTTCGGTGCCGGTTAATCCGGCCGAGGGGAGCTACTGTGAGTCCCAACTGTCGCGATTGTTCCGAAAGGGTACGCGAACGCTGCATCCGAGAATGCACTGCTTCCCCTAGCGTCAAGATGATGATACGCCGCGCCTTCGTCAGCGGCTCAGACACGCAGCAATTGTGGGAGTTGTTGCAGATGAACTGCCCGCTCGAGCCCACTAAGGGGCGGGCAGCAGAGGCGACTCCCCCTCCTCCTCCTGCCACGAGTGAGCCCGAAACTGCTAGGGCTGGTGAGGGGGTCAGGAAACCTGTGTCCCCTTACTTCCCTTCTGCCCCGGTCACCCGTCCACAAGTCGAGAGGCCAATCCCGACCAAGCCAGCGGAGAGCGTGAGCAGGGAGGTAAGCACTTCTCGCTACTGCCTCGCTCTGGAAGGCAGTCGGCATCGGATCGCTTTACCGACAGAAGGCCAGATAGTACTGGGCCGCTTCGATCCGGCAACCACTATCAATCCCGACGTAGACTTGAGCTACGACGATAGAGCAAATCACATCATCTCCCGCCGCCACGCCCGGATCATCGCCCACGAGGGGCAACATCTGATCGAGGATATGGGCAGCACCAATGGCACGATGGTCAATATGCAGCGGCTCAAGATTGGTCAAAAGGTGCTCCTGCGGTCAGGTGATCGAGTCATCTTGGGAGATCATAGGCTCTTTTACAGAGCTATGCCGAAAGTGCAGACGTCGCCGCACACGCCAATCGCTGCCTGCCTGTGGGCTACGTTCAGCGGACGGCGGTTCTCCCTGCCCACGTGGGGTGAGGTGATCGTTGGCCGGAGCGATCCCGTGGTAGGTTTCGTTCCCGACATCGACCTGAAGGACGAGGGAGACTCCGCTCTAGTCGTTGCCCGCCGCCACGTCAAGATCAGCGCCCGCAGTGGCCGTCACTACGTGGAGGACATGGGAAGCGCCAATGGCACCAAACTCAATGGTGTGCGCTTGGGGGTCGGTGAACGCGGCCTGCTCGAGCCAGGCGATCACCTCTGGCTCGGAGGCTGCGTCCTGGCCTACGATATAGAGCCGTGATCTGCGAGCTTGCGAATCAGAGATAGGAGTGAGACTGCAATGCCTAAACAGACAACTATCATCTGGGAGAAGGATGGTAAGGAGATGGTCTACATACCATCCGGTGAATTCCTGATGGGCAGTGACGAAAGCGTGGACAACGAGGGGCCTGCTCATACCATCCACTTGGGAGCCTTTTACGTTGATCGGTATCCGGTGACCAACGAGGAGTACAAGCGTTTCGTGGACGAGACGAACCATCCGGTGCCTCACTGCGATACAGAGTGGGCCGATGCGGAAGAGTACAATTGGGACTCTGAGGAGCGGACGCCGGCGGCGGGTAAAGAGAAACATCCGGTAGTGCTCGTGAGCTGGGAGGATGCGCAGGCATACGCCGCATGGGTCGGCAAGCGACTGCCCACGGAAGCGGAGTGGGAGCGGGCCGCGCGCGGCACTGATGGGCGCCGCTGGCCGTGGGGCGACGAGTTCATTGAGGGGCGGTGCAATTCCCAGGAAAGCGGCGCGGGCGGCACGACCCCTGTAGGCCAGTACTCCCCTGACGGCGACAGCCCGGAGGGCGTTGGGGATGCGGTGGGCAACGTGTGGGAGTGGACCACTAGCTTGTTTCGCCCCTATCCTTACGACGCGGATGATGGGCGGGAAAGCCGAAAGGCGAAGGGCTGGCGCGCCCTGCGCGGCGGGTCGTGGGTGAATGACCTGAGTCGCGCGCGTTGTACGGCCCGGCTTGATGGGGATTTCCTGTTTTTCAAGAATGTCGGCTTTCGCTGCGTCGTATCAGCGGAGGGGGGTGAGGACAACCTTGAGGGGCGGCGTAAGGATTTTCGTAGAGCATTTGCGGTGCCACGCTCGCCGAAAAAGGGCTAGATCGCAAGAAAACCCCCGCCATTCCAGCGGGGGTTTTCGTCACTGGTGGCCGGAGCCTCCAGCGCTATGCCTGCCGTTCCAGCCAGCGGTAGGCCAGGTATCCCGAGACTGCGCCAAAGATCAGGTTCTGCGCTGGCCATACGAAGCACCATAGGCCGACGAGGGTGACGACGGAAAGCGTTATCCCGACGACCCAGTCCAGCAGCCAGTAGCCGAGCAGCAGCAGGATGCCCGTCACCGGCCGGCCCGCATAGATCCACCCAATTCCCAGGAAACCGAAGAATCCACCTACGACTTCCAGCACCAGCGCCACGAAGGGATCGCGTCCGCGTATCATAGTGCCACCTCCCGTTCCAACCGTTCACCGATCAGCCAGTAGCGAAAGTCCCGTCCCTGGTAGACCTGATACGCTGCATACAGGCCATAGACCAGCCAGGCGATGACCGCTGCGACCAGGAGCAACGTGAGTGAGAACGCCATCGGCATCAACGCCAGTCCGACGAGCACTGCCGAGAGCGCGCCGCTGATGGCCCATGCCGACGCCACCAGGACACCCAGTGCCGCGATGCCGATGACGCCGGCTACCTGATAGACAAAGGATTGCAGCGCGTGAAAGGCGACGAACTGGGAATTCCTCCGGTACCCAAAGTATATGACCAGCGGCACGGCGAGCCCGATGGGCACTCCCAGACCGCCGGGGGTTCCCAGGATCAAGGTCAGCAGCACGCTCGCGTGAGCCAGCGCTGCCGTCGTCCACTCATTCGTGGGAACACGTGCGACCTCATTAGTCTCTTGAAAGTCTGCTTCTTGCATCTTGCCTCCTAACCCGGCCAAGCCGGAACAAGTTCATGCAAAGCCGCCAAGACGCAAAGAAACCTTGGCGGCTTTGCGCCTTTGCGTGTGGTTTTCTTGCCCAATGTGCAAGAATTCAGTCGGAAAGGTGCTAAACTTGCCCATTCTATCCCACAATACGCACCCCCTGGGTCCGGGTTGCGCCCTGGCTGCATTTCAGTCTTTGGCGGGTGCCCGGTGGAGGTCGCCCTTGCACCTCCATCTCGGTGTGCTATAATGCGCCCGTATGGTCACCAAGCGCCAACTGGGAATCATCGTCGTCGTGCTTGCCTTGCTCGGAGTCGTCGGTCTCATCGGCGTCGATCTCATCGGCGTTGGCGAGTGGAGCGGCTTTGGCCCACTGCAACAGATCGGGGTCGGGTTGGGCGGCATGGCCATCGTCGTCGGCGTTATCCTGATCCTGCTGGGCAATCGCCCGGCCTGACCAATCAGCCAACTATCCAACAAGCATGTCCATATCCCGCATCCTCAAGGTTCTTGGCGTTATCCTGTCTCTCCTCGCCCTACTGGCCTACGTCGGCTACCTGGCGGTCTACATCGTCTATGCCGTCGACCTTTTCCACTGGCCCTTCGATTACGATCAGGGAGAAGGATTCGAGCTGTACGACGCCATCCTGTACGCGCGAGGGGAGTGGCCCTACAAGGATAATGCCGTCTACCCATACTATACTTCCAATTACCCTCCGCTTTTCCATTTGCTCATCATCCCCTTCCTGCCGATCTTTGGGCCGCGCGTCGTGGCCGGGCGGGTGGTTTCCTTCGTCGCCACGCTGGTCACCTGTGGAGCCGTCTCCGCTATCGTGCGCCGCAGAGCAGGAGGGTGGTTCATTCCCCTTGTCTCTGGCCTGGCTTACCTCGCTTCCCCTTACGTCTATCAGACCGGGCCGCTGTGCCGGATGCACTCGATGATGGTGATGTTCGAGACACTGGCCGTCGCCTTCGTCGCCGAGTTCCAGCATCCCAGGCACGGCACGCGCAATCTCGTCCTGGGGCTGCTGATGCTTCTCTGCGCCGGGTACACGAAGCAGATGGCTGTGTTCACCGTCGCCGCTGCCCTCTCCTACGTTTCCCTGCGCGATGTCAAGAAGGCCGTCATCTCCGGCGCGGCGCTGGCCGCCGTGGCCGGGGTGATTTTCTGGCTGCTGAACGCCGCCACCGATGGCCAGTGGTGGGTCAACACCATCCAGGCCAACGCCAACGAGTTCGAGTACCTCCAGACCCTCGCCTCCGCCAGACAATGGTTTGAGTTGCACACCCTCTTCATCCTCCTGTCGTTTGCGTACTTGATCTATGAGCTGTTCTTGGATCGGCTGTCGGCCTACTCGCTGTGGTTTTTCTTCGCGCTGGGAACTGGCGCGCTGAGTGGCAAGTGGGGCGCGGGCTTTAATTACTTTACCACCGCCATCGCCGCCGCCTGTGTCTGCTCCGGGCTGGCGCTGGGCCGCTTGGTCAGCAGTCGGCGGTTGGGGATCGGAGATTGGAGGTCGCTATTTACAGCCCGCGGCCCGCGGTCAGCGATCCGCAGCCTGCAGTCCACAATCCGCAACCTGAAATCCGCCATTCGCTCGCTCGCCATCCGTCGTTCGGTGTCCGTCGTTCGTCCAATTCTTATGGTTCTCGTCCCGCTGCTGTATCTGTGGCAGGCCCCGCGCATGCTCCACCTGCCCACCGCTGGCCCCGTCTTCGGGCCGGTGGCAGAGGCCCTGGGCGTGGGCGGTGCGGTGACGGAGACGGATTGCATGGCGTATCCCTACTACGACAAGATGGGCTACACCCAGTTGGGCCATCTGCTCACCGAGGACGACTATGCGGCGGGCGAGGAGATTTTGGCCTACGCCCGCACCTCCGACGGTCCTGTTTTCAGCGAGGAGGCGATGTTTTCCCTGCTGATCGGCGAGCCGGTAGTGACCAACCCGACCCAGCTTCGCAATCTGTACCTCAACGGCTTGCTCGATACGACCGACGCGGTCGAGCGCGTCAATCGGCAAGAGTTCGGCTTGATCATCTTCCGCGCCCGATTTTACCCCGATCCTGTGCTGCAAGCCGTCGGGCAGAACTATACGACTGTGGAGAGGGTGTGCATGAACGGTTTCAACTACGATATCCTGCTGCCAAGACGTCTGCTGGACGGCGCGCAGGAGCAATGACATGGCACGCTCCGGACAGCAAGGAACGATAAAGGAGAGACCCATGACAAACATTCTCTGTATCGGCGCGGGCTTCGTCGGCGGGCCGACGATGGCCGTCATCGCCAAGCACTGCCCAGAGCACTGCGTCGTGGTGGTCGATATCAACGCCGAAAAGATCGCCGCCTGGCAATCCGATCAGCTTCCCATCTACGAGCCGGGCTTGAAAGAGATCGTTCTCGGCGTCCGGGGCAAGAATCTGTTTTTCTCTACCGAAGTGGATCGGCACATCACAGAGGCGGATATCATCTTTGTCAGCGTCAACACGCCGACCAAGACCTTTGGCCAGGGGGCCGGCAGGGCGGCGGACCTGCAGTATTGGGAGAAGACGGCGCGCCAGATCGTCGAAAACTCGACCTCTCCCAAGATCGTCGTTGAAAAGAGCACTCTGCCCGTGCGCACCGCCGAGGCGATGGAGCGCATTTTGAATTCCAATGAGAAGGGTCTCTTCTTTGATGTGGTTTCCAACCCCGAGTTCCTGGCCGAGGGCACAGCCGTCGATGACATGAGAAACCCCGACCGCGTGCTGATCGGCGGGCGGCAGACGCCCTCCGGCCAGAAGGCTATGCAGGCCATCGTGGACATCTTTGCCCACTGGGTGGAGTGTGAGCGTATCATCACGACCAATCTGTGGTCCAGCGAGCTTTCCAAGCTGGCAGCCAACGCCTTCCTGGCCCAGCGCGTCTCCTCCATCAATGCCATCGCCAACCTGTGCGAGAAAACCGGCGCCGACGTCACAGAGGTGGCCCACGCCATCGGCGCCGACAGTCGCGTCGGTTCGCGCTTCCTGCGGGCCAGTGTGGGTTTTGGCGGCTCCTGCTTCAAGAAGGACATCCTGAACCTAGTGTACCTGTGCGAGTTTTACGGCCTGTACGAGGTGGCCGAGTACTGGGAGCAGGTGGTCAAGATGAACGAGTACCAGCAGGCGAGCTTTGTCTCCAAGATGGTGACGGCCATGTTCAACACGGTCGCCAGCAAGCGCATCGCCGTTTTCGGTACGGCCTTCAAGGCCCACACCAGCGACACCCGCGAGTCGCCCGCTCTGGCCGTCTGCCGGGAGTTGCTGGATGAGCACGCCCAGGTCGTCCTCACCGACCCGTACGCGCTGGAGAGCGCCCGCGCCGACTTGGGCGCTGTCGCCGACCAGGTCACCTTCGAGCCTGACCCCTACGCCGCGGCGCAGGGCGCCCACGCCATCGCCCTGGCCACCGAGTGGCCCCAGTTCGCCGAGTTGGACTATGCGGCCATCTATGAGACGATGGTCCACCCGGCTTTCATCTTTGACGGGCGCAACATCCTAGATCACAAAGCGCTCCACGCGATCGGCTTCAACGTCTACGCCATCGGCAAGCCGCCGCTCACCCACTTCGAGAACCCGCTCCCCGCCGCGTAAATCGTAGCTGCGCTGTATTGTCTTGGGCCATGGATCAACTCACGTGCGATGCTGTGATATTCGACCTGGACGGTGTGCTCGTCGATTCCACCGCCGTTGTCGAGCGGACGTGGCGACGATGGGCCGAGGCCCATGGGCTGGACTTCGAGGCGATCATGTGCGTGGCGCACGGCAGGCGAGCCGTGGAGACCATCCGCATCGTCGCTCCGCATCTCGACGCCGAGGTAGAGGCCGCCCGTCTGGCCGCAGAAGAAGCATGCGATACAGACGGCTTGGTCAGGATCGAGGGGGCCATCCAGCTTGTGCGCTCGTTGCCCGAGGGCCGGTGGGCCGTGGCGACGTCTGGCACGCGGGAGATTGCGATGCCCCGGCTGGCCTACGCCGGCGTGCCCCAGCCGGCTGTTTTGGTCACAGCCGACGATGTCGAGCGCGGAAAACCGGACCCAGAGGCGTATGCGCTCGCGGCAGAGCGGCTGGGCGTACCACCTGAAGGGTGCATTGTGATCGAGGATGCGCCGACGGGAATCGCGGCCGCGCGGGCGGCCGGAATGCGCGTCGTCGCGCTCGCCACGACGTTTCCGCGCGACGAGCTTGGCGAAGCCACCGTCGTCGTCCGGCGGCTGTCAGACATTCGCGCCTCGTTCGACGGCGACCGCGATGGATGCATCACAGTCTTTCTCAGGGAGCCCTGCGCCATTCCCAATCGGCGGGCACAGCGGCGGCGAAAGCGCAGAGGGCATGGGTGATGTGGGCAGAGTCTTGGGGAGTAACAGCGGGTGTTTGGAGAAAAGTGGTTTAGCGTCAGTAAGGAGTTGCGTTGGGAGAGGAACGGGACGTAGGGCGAATTGCCAATTCGCCCTACACCCGCAGGCGGCACAACGCTCGCCTCGCCCCGGGCTTCGGCGGGTGCCTACCGCGAGGGGCGAGGCTGTTGTGTATTCGCCCGGCGGCCTTACACCGCCGGCCAGGAACAGGCCGCGCCTGATGTTTTGCTCGCAGCCCTCGTCCCCGAGGGCGTCCCACACACCTACATCCACTCACGAATGTCATCCACCTCTATGATCGGCGACTCGCCCTTATCGTAGAAGCGTGCGCTCGAATAGCGGTAGTCGGCTCGATCATCGGCCAGACGCCAATGTTTGGCGACCGGGTTATTGTGCGAGTATTCCACCTTCTGACGCAAAAACTCGACTGAATAGACATTTTTGGCCTCAATGGGCAGCCAGATTTGATGCTCCTTGCTCTCGTCGTGATCCTGGCGCTGGGCAAAGAACGTCAGCAAGTCTGTTTGCTTGTCTTGCCGCAACTGGGCCAAGATGGCGTGTGCTGTGTAGGAGCCGAAGGACTGCAGGACAGTGGAGATGGTTTGCTCACCCAATGGACGGATGATAAAGTGAGCGTGGTTGGGCATGACCACGAAAACGAACAGCGACCAGCGGCCATGATGCCGGTGCCAATCGAGGGATTGCAGGATGATTTTGGCGCAGGCTGGCTCGACGAAGAGATGTTTCCACCCCATGATGGTAGCGGTGACGAAAAAGAGATGGGTCGGATCATGATATGGTTTGATGGTCATCGTTCACCTTCAGTCAGGACATGTCTGCATGGGACGCCCGCGCAGACGAGGGCTTGGAGCCTCAATAAGCGCGCTCGAAGCCCCGTCCTGGGGGCGGGTCTGGCGGAAACCTGCGCAATAGGCGGCACTGCACAAGACGCCCTCGAGGACGAGGCTCCGAGCGCCGGGTAGTAAGCCGCCCTCGGGGACGAGGGCTGCGAGCCTTTGTTAAGCACCAGCGGGGGACGCCAGGACACGAAACCCGACGTAGTGGTGCGAGAAGTCGGGGGAGTACCTGAAGCGCCCGCCGACGCGGGCGGGATGGTGATCGGAGTCCCACGAGCCCCCGCGCAAGGCAGGCACACCCGCCATATACTCAGAACCCATCCACTCCCAGACGTTGCCGCCCATATCCCAGACACCAGCGGGGCTTTGCCCGGAAGGGTACATTGGTACGGGCGTGGTACCGCCAATGTGACTCTCGTCGGTATTGGCGTGGCTCTCGTCCCACTGCGGCCCCCAGGGATAGCGATTCCCTTTTTCGCCGCCGGCCGCGGCGATCCATTCCTCTTCGGTGGGCAGGCGCACGACGATCTCAGATGGCGGATTGCAGATTTCGGATCGGCCATCCCGCCAGATTCGCCATTTGCTATTCGCCATTCGCAGTTGTTCCGTGAGCCAGGCGCAATAGGCGTTGGCCTCGTACCACGAGACGCCCACCACCGGGTAGCCGTGACGCGACCGGCCGAAGCGGGGGTTGTCCCAGTATTCGGGGGGCTGGTCAGTGCTCCTATCTGACCGGCGGCGCTCGCCTTTCTTGCGCCAATCCCAGCCTTCGTCAGACCACCAGCGCCTTCCGCGCTCCTCGTAGCCGCCGTCTTTGACGAAACGCTCGAACTGGTAATTCGTCACCGGATAGCGCCCGATGTAGATCGGGCTTTGGGCTTTGGGCATTGGGATTTCGACGAAGGCATCCAGGTCGTTCGGCAGCCAGCCCAGGCGGTCGAGCGTTTCGGCGGCGGAGTAGCGGGTGGGGATGGGGACGCGGGGGCGCTTGTAGGGCTTGCCGCGCTCGTCGGTGTCCTGCATGGTGCGGTGCAGGAACCTCGTTACCCGCTGCTCCGTTTCCTGCCCTTCCTCAAGCTCCCGCACTGTCAGGACGCCGACCTCCGCCAGCGCCGCCCCGGCCAAAATCAAGTCGCGAAATGCCGCGTCTGTCTTTGGGAACGTCTCCGGGCAAAGGTGATCCACCGCATCCACCACCCGTCTGGTGTCGCGATTGACCAAACCGGCCAGGCCAACGGCCAGCACGAACACCTCGTGCCACAGGTCGTAGTTGCGCGCTACCCGCTCCCGCGCCTCCCAGTGGAACTGGTCCTTACGCGCCAGGGAACGGGCCGCCATGAACTCCTGAAAGGTGCGGTGTGGCGTCTGGAAACTCTCCTCGCCAGCCGGGACGAGGAGGCCGTTCCGCTCCCTCAGGAACACGGAGACGAAGAACCTAGCCTTGCTTTCCGCCTGTGGTTCGCCTAACCCGGCGTTGACGAAGCGACGGGCTAGGTGAGCAACGAGCGTGGACGAGGGAATCTCCACGGGGCTGGCGACGGCACCTTCTTGCTTTTCGTGAACCTCAAACACCGCGTCATCAAGTGTGCTCTGAAGATGGTCTCGCCGCAAACGGGGAACCTCCAGCTTTTGAATCCATTGATCGGCTGTCTCGCGACGCCCGGCCCGCTCGGCCCGGATGCGCTCCCATTCCCACAGGAGCAACTCGGCGCACTTGTCGTAAAGCTCGACCCGCGTATCAGGCAGCCGAGCAGCGTCGTGGACCAACGCCATCTGGGTCAGGAGAATGGGGCGCGGGGCGATCTCTTGCAGGTCGGAACGACTGGCGATGGCCTCCTTCAGAGTCTGTGCCTTTTCCTGTTGCACGCGTCGGTCCTGCGGCCTGCAATAAACCTCGCCGAACCAGTGGTCGGCAAAGAGCTCAATCTGCTGCGGCGTGAAATCGGCCAGCGTCGCACAATAGAACGACGGCGACAAGGCCCACTCATCCGTGCAACGGCCAGAAGGGTCACGGTGATACTGGGCGACGCGGCAGGTGACGACAACCCAGAGCGAGGGGAAAACCCTGTCCACCAGGTCGTTGATGGCCTCCGCTACCTGCCGCCGGCGCTGCGGGTCGCCCACCTCGTCCAACCCGTCGAGCACCAACAACGCCTGCCCATCCTGAAAGAGACTCACAACGTGGCGGGGTAGGTGATCATGCCAGGGATCAGCGCTCAAATACGCTTTGACGTAGTCCAGGAGATGGCTGGCTCGGCCCAGGGTGTTGGTATCCTGCGGAAGCGCTGTTCTATCTGCCGCAAACTTGCGCAGGCGAATCCGCACGGGCAACAGGGCCGGCGCCTCCCAGGCGGCGTCGTGCGCCTGGAGATGCTCCGCCCATCCCTGGCCCGGCTGCCAGCGCTCGCCCGCCAGGCAGAGTGCCAGGTGTTCGACGAAGGTCGTTTTGCCGGAGCCTGGCTTGCCCAGAAGCAGGAGACAGTGATGATCGAGCAATGCGCGCAGCGCAGAGATGCTCTCCTTCTCGAGTGCCCTGTCCATCTCGCCCAAGTCGCTCTCTGGCCCGCCCGCCTCCGGGCGCTCTATGTTAAGCGCGATGTAAACGTTCTGGAGACGTATATGCAACATTGCCTCAGGAGATTGCACGTGGCGGCCCTCCAGCCGCAAATAACACAGTTCCCGCTCGACCAGGGCACTCAGATACGCCTCCTCAATCTCGCGCGCCGCCAGCGAGGCGGGAATTGTGCGTATAGCCCTCTCTCCGCCGGGCGTCTCCACCACCGTTGAGGCCAAGATTTCCACGTCCGAAGCCACGGACTTGAGGTAGCCGCGAATGGCCTCCAGCGCTGCCTGGACCCGGCGATCCTCATCGTCCTCCACCAGCCCGCTGCGGAACGCCCACAAGAAGTGGGCCAGGTCGGTGCGGTATTCCTCGGGCACGTCCAGCGCCCGTAGCAACTCTACGGGCACTTCCTCCGCAGCGTCATCCGTCATCGCCAGCACCGCCGCAACGGTTGACTTGTGCAGCGCCACCCGTCCTGGCTCAGCCAGCCGGTGCAGCGCGCTCTTGAGCCGGTAGCGATCGCCCAGCCCTTCCCACTGGCCGACGGCGCTCGCCGCAGTCTCCACGGCCTTGCGCACCTTGATGTCGTCCACCCGACCATCCACCCAGGACTTGAACAGTTCGGCGGCCGGCCCTAATAGCGGCTTGACCACGACCTCATCGGCCACCTCTTTCAGCGCCGCCGCCAGCAACGGTGCCAGGGTCGCTGCAATCACCAGTTCAGCCATAATGTCTCCTCCTCGATCCCGCGCGCTGTGGAAAGCGCGCCTCAATCCCCAATCTCTACTCTCCGGTCGCACGCCACAGCCGACAAAACGCGCACAACCCCGGCGCGCTCGTCGGCTGGCCGCAGGTGGTGCAGGGGTGCAGCTCCACCTCCTCCGCCTGCGCGCAGAAGAACCCCGCCTTCCGCGCCCGCAGGAATCCCAGGTAGAACTGCGCCTTCGTCCCCGGCGACTCCTCCTCCATGCGGTTCAACACATCCTTGTGCTGCAGGCTGGTCGCGCCGGTGGCGTAGGGGCACTCGTCGTAGATGTAATCGATGGCGGTAATGAGCGTGTAGGCCGCTGTCTCCCGCTCGTAGAAGCGGCAGAAGGGCTTGACCTTGCGGGCGAATCCCTCGCGGTCGGCGGGGAGCACCGGGGCCTGGCGGGCGATGTAGCCCGTCTGCCAGTGGAGCACGTTGCCAAAGAGCACCGCCACCTCGTCGTCCAGGTTGTGGCCGGTGGCCAGCACGTTGTAATCGCTATCCCGCGCCACGCGGTTCATCGCGTGGCGCTTGATCAGCCCGCAGACGGAGCATGGCTTGCCGCGCCCGCGCCGCACGCGCCCGGCCACCTCCGGCAGCGTCTCGCCATACTCGGCCTTGAGATCGACCACGACGAACTCTGCGCCGGGCCGTTGCGCGGCGAAGCGCTCGACCTTTTCCCGCGAGGGGGTGGAGTAGCCCTCGATCCCCAGGTCGATGTACAGCCCGCTGGCCTGGTAACCCAGCTTGAGCAGCACGTCCCACAGGGCCAGACTGTCCTTCCCGCCGGAGACCGCCACCAGCACGCGGTCATCGGGGCCGAACATGTGGTGCTTTTCGATGGCGCGCTGGGTCTGGGCGACGAACCACTCAGGGTAGTGGGTCTCGCACAGCGCCAGCTTGTGGCGGCGCATGTTGATCGCGGCTTGGCGGTTACACTTGCGGCATTTCATGCGATTTACCCGCCCGAGATCACGGCGATGAGCTTGACCTCATCTTCCTCCTCTAGCATCAAATCCCCGGTGAGCAGTCTGCCGTCGCGGACGACAAGCACGGCATGGGGAATGAGCCCGACCTCCCTGATCGCATCCTGCACGCGCCGCCGTCCTGGCAGCTTCCACGCTTGGTCGCGGTAGACGATCTTCATGATAGCTCGATTGTACACATAAGTGGCAAGTAGACAAGTGAAGAAGCCCTGCCGCGAGCGACAGGGCTTCTAACCCTTCCGCTATCCGCTATAGCTACTCAGGAATCTGCGGCAACTCCTCCAGGGCCTTCTGGATCTTCTCGTCCTCGAGCTCGTAGTCCGGCAGTTCCCTCCGATGGTAAGCGTCGTAAGCCGCCATGTCGAAATGGCCGTGACCGCTGTTGTTGAAGACAATGACCTTCGACTCGCCCGACTCCTTGCAGGCCATGGCTTCGTCGTAGACGGCCCGGACGGCGTGGGCCGTCTCAGGGGCCACGATGAAGCCTTCGGTCTGTGCGAAGCTCTGGGCCGCATCAAAGACTGCGTTCTGGTGATAGGCGCGGGCCTCCACCACCCCTTGCTCCAGAAGGGCGCAGATGGAGGGCGCCATGCCGTGGTAGCGCAGCCCTCCCGCGTGGATGGGGGCGGGGATGAAGCTGTGGCCCACGGTGTGCATCTTTGCCACCGGCCCCGTCTTGGCCGTGTCGCCCCAGTCGTAGGCGTAGATGCCGCGCGTCATGCTGGGAGAGGCGGTGGACTCCACGAAGATCGCTCGCAGGTCCGGCTTGTCGCCCGTCAACTTGTCCTTCAGGAAGGGGTAGATGAAGCCAGCGGCGTTGCTGCCGCCGCCGGCGCAGCCGATGAGGATGTCCGGGTAATCGCCCGCCATCTCCATCTGCTTCCTGACCTCCAGCCCGACGACCGTCTGGTGCAGGAGCACGAAGTTGACCACGCTGCCCAGGGAGTACTTAAACCCATCGTGAGTGACGGCGTACTCGATGGCCTCGCTGATGGCGATGCCCAGGCTGCCTGTTGTTTCGGGATCCACGGCCAAGATATCGCGACCGGCCTTGGTCTCAGAACTGGGGCTGGGGACGACCGTGCCTCCCCAGGTCTCCATGGCGACACGCCGGTAGGGCTTCTGGTGATAACTGATCGTGACCATAAACACCTTGCACTTCAGGCCGAAGAGTTGGGTGGCGAAACACAGGGCGCTGCCCCACTGGCCCGCCCCGGTCTCGGTGGCTAGCCCCGCCAGACCTTCCTCCTTGGCGTAGTAACTCTGCGCCACGGCGGTGTTGGGCTTGTGGCTGCCCGGTGGGCTGACGCCCTCCCACTTGTAGTAGATCTTGGCCGGGGTGTCCAGCGCCTTTTCCCACCGGACGGCGCGATAGAGTGGGGAGGGACGCCACATCTTGAGCACGTCCTGTACCTCGTCCGGGATCTCGATGTACCGCTCGGCGCTCATCTCCTGCTTGATGAGTTCCATCGGGAAAACGGGCGCCAGGTCGTCGGGACCCATCAATTCCAGCGTCGCCGGGTGCCGGTATGGAGGTGGCGGCTCCTTCATGTCGGCCATGATGTTGTACCAATGGGTAGGCATATCCTTCTCGTCTAGTAGGTATTTGTACTGTGGCATTTGTCTTCTCCTTGCGTGAATTGGCGTTCAATTGCGAAATCGATGAATCCTTTTGCTCGATAATCCTCCTCCTTTTCTTGGAGTAGGAAGCAGGGAGTAAGGAGTACGTCACATGTGGCTTTTCCCTTATCCATACTCCCTAATCCTTACTCCCAGCTAAGAAAGCACTCCGATCTGTGAAGAACTGCTGATAGAGTTTGTAATGCGCGGTGTCCTCGTAGGCGACCTCCTCGATGCGGGACGAATCGAAGCTGAAGAGCTGGGCACCTGGATAGGCCAGCAGGATGGGCGAGTGAGTGGTCATGATGAACTGCGCGTGTCCCGCCGCCTCCAGCCGTTGCAACAGCTTCAAGAACTTTACCTGGCTTGCGGGCGAGAGCGCTGACTCGGGCTCGTCGAGGAAGTAGATGCCCTTGATGTGGTAACGTCCGCTGAAGTAGCTCAAGATGCCTTCGCCGTGCGATAGCGTGTTGAGGATGCGGCCACCGTGGTACTTTAACCGCCCAGGGTCGCAGAGCGCCACGTCGTCGAGAAAATCAGCAAAGTCGTGGAACGTCTCGGCGCGGAAGAGCGAGCCGGGCACGCTGCCGTTGGCCCAGGTGATGGAAATGTAATCGGCCAGCTTGGTCTCGTAGGGGTTGTGATGGGCCAGGTGGCGCTTGGGCTTGTGCCAGACGTGAACGCCGCACTTTCTGGTGATAGCCTCCAGTAGGGTCGATTTCCCCGTGCCGTTCTCGCTGACGAAGAAGGCGATAGGGTTTCTAAACGTCAACTCCGTCGTCTCTCGTAGAATTGGAACGTTGAACGGATAAAAACGGTCGGTGGGATAGTCCTCGCTGTTCAACTTGACCTTTAGGAGATGCATGCTCAACCTCCTGAAACAAAAACGCCCGTCCATCTCGGGGACGAGCGTCTCACTTCTTGGACACCCGCGGTGCCACCCTGGTTAGGCAGTTCTTCAAAACGCAAAACGCGCCGGTGACGGCGCGTGACATGAAGAGCCAGCCTCACTCTTGCGGGTACAGCTCTTCGACCGCGCTCGGAGCGATACCCTGCGCCCTGGTAACGGTGGCGTCTCCGGCCTGGACTACCTCGAATGGCGAAGCCACTCGCCTCGGCAGGCAACTCCTGGGCCCATTCGGCACCGGCGCTGGTATCGGGCTTGCAGCCCTTGGTCCTACGACCAAACGACCCGACTCTCTGAACCTCGCTTCGGTGCCTACTCTTCCCGATCTCGGTCTTTCAATCTCCGACTGTGCGTGCAGTATACCACGCGGCAAGCGTGGCGTCAAGTCACTCGATGAAAGGCAGCAATTCGTCCACCAGTGCCTCTTTGGTCCGGTAGCCTATGATGCGCTCGACCTCTGCGCCGTCTTTGAACAGGATCAGGGTCGGAATCCCCCGAATGCCCAGGCCCTGGGGCGTGTTGGGGTTGGCGTCCACGTCCATCTTGATCACGCGCAGTCTGTCCGCGTACTCCTGCGCCACCTCTTCCACGATCGGCCCGATCATCTTACACGGCCCGCACCAGTCGGCCCCGAAGTCCACGAGGGTTAGCTCTGTCGCCCGGAGCACCTCGCTCTCGAAAGCGTCGTCCGTTACATTGGGTACCTGTGCCATTGCGTTCTCCTTGGATGGATAGCCCGGATTATCCTATGGGAGAATGCTTTTGTCAAGCAACGCACTTCTGCTATAATGCCCTTGCGAGTGCAACCTGCAAGGGATGGCGGTTCCGGCGTTGCTTCGCTTCTCCGGAACCGTATAGGAGCCATTTTTGTCCTCTCGTACTTTCTCGACAAGTAGGCGATTTCTCCTCAGCGTGGGTCTGGCAACGGGCCTGGCGGGGATGCTCTTTCTCGCCTGGTCCAATCCCACCCGCGCGGTACCGGCCAACGTAGCGCCTCGGGTGTGGGCCGATCTGGAGGATGCCGACGGTAGCGAGGCAGAGTTCATCGTCGTCCTGACCGAGCAAGCCGATCTCAGCCGGGCGGCGAGTCTGCCGAACCGTGAGGCGCGCCTGCGGTACGTCTACGGCACATTGCGGGAGACGGCGCGCCGCTCCCAGGCTCCCCTGCACGCCGAACTCGATGCCGGTGGCGTGGATTATCGTTCGTTCTACATCGTCAACGCCCTGGCGTTGAAGGGCGACCGCGCCCTCGTCACACGCCTGGCTGCCCGCTCCGACGTGGCCCGCATCGCCGCCAACCCGCGCGTCCTTCAGGCGCTTCCGTCACCCTCTCTCCCAACGGGAGGCCTGGACGGGGCGCCGGCCAGCGTCGAATGGAACGTGGCGCGCGTCAACGCCGACGACGTCTGGGCGCTGGGCTACACGGGGCAGGGGATCGTCGTCGCCGGGCAGGATACCGGCTACGATTGGGACCACCCGGCCATCAAGTCCCAGTATCGCGGCTGGGATGGTCTCAGCGCCGATCACGACTACAACTGGCACGATGCCATCCACAGCGGGGGCGGCGTCTGCGGGGCCGACTCGCCCGAGCCGTGCGATGACCACGGCCACGGCACGCACACGATGGGCACAATCGTCGGTGACGATGCCGCCTTCGGCGGAAGCAACCAGATCGGCGTCGCACCCGGCGCGCGCTGGATCGGCTGCCGCAACATGGATCAGGGGTATGGTACACCGGCGACCTACATGGAGTGCTTCGAGTTCTTCCTGGCCCCGTATCCCATCGGCGGCGTTCCGTCAGAGGGCGATCCTACCAAAGCCCCCCACGTGATCAATAATTCCTGGGTCTGCCCGCCCAGTGAGGGATGCGATTGGGACACGTTGCAGGCCACCATCGAGAGCGTGCGCGCGGCGGGGATCGCGGTCGTCGTCTCGGCGGGCAACGAGGGCTCCAGTTGCAGCACAGTGATGTACCCGCCTGCCATCTACGACGCAGCTTTCTCGGTGGGGGCGACGTCCAGCAGCGATACCATCGCCTCCTTCAGCAGCCGGGGGCCGGTGACGGTGACGGTGGGCAGCTCCAATCGGCTCAAGCCGGACGTATCCGCGCCGGGCGTGAGCGTGCGCTCCAGCCTCTCCGGTGGCGGGTATGGCCTGAACAGCGGCACCTCAATGGCCGCGCCGCACGTGGCGGGAACGGTGGCGCTCCTGTGGTCGGCCGCGCCCCATCTCGTCGGCGACGTGGATGCCACCGAGTGGATCATCGCGCGCACGGCCCGACCTCGCATCGACACCAGTTGCGGCGGCGAGCCGGGCGGGCTTCCGAACAACGTCTATGGTTGGGGCATCGTGGACGCGCTGGCAGCGGTGGAGGCGCCCCGGCTCGGCAAGGTGGCAGTCTTTCCACCGCTGGAGATCCCGGCCCGGACGCTCGTCTACACCCTTTCGTTCACCAACTTTTACAGCTCTTCTCTCACCCAGGTCGTGCTCACGGACGCCATCCCAACGAGCACGACTTTCGCCTGGGCCGGCGATGACCATGTATACGCGGACGGTGTGGTCACCTGGACGGCGGCGAGCCTGGTGAGCCACGAGACGCTGACGGCGACGCTGGCGGTCACGGTGGCCCACCTGGCGCGGGGCGCGCTCGTCATCAACGAGGCCTATGGCGTCCGCGCCGACGAGCTGCCCGCCCCCATAGCGGGCGCGCCGGTCGAGACGGTCGTGCCGTGGCGCTATATCTTCCCCGTGGTCCTCAGAAATTGGACGCCGGGACTGATCGGCGATGACTGACACCGACCAGGAAACTCTGCGCCTGCGGGCGCGCACTGTGCTGCACCTGTCCGATCCTGCCGACGCGGTGTACGTTTACTACGCGCTCTATCACGATCCCCGACGCACCCGCCTCACCATCCACGAGGATGAGACCGGGCATGCGGACGGCTTCGTCGCCGTCTGCCAGACCGGGCAGCGGCTGTTTCAGCCCACCGTTGCACTGCGCGCGCTGAACGGTGATGCTGCCGCCGATCTGCTATGCCGGGCGCTCGTTCCCGGTCGTCCCTACTACGTGATCGCCGCGTTGAGCCTGCGGGACGGCGTCACCAGGGTCGTGGACGTTGAGCAGCCCGAGATCAATCGTGTATACAAGATCGATCTGTTCCACTTTGATCCCCTGATCAACGTGCTGGTCGTGACGGAGGAGGGATTGGGCGGATTACCGCGCTTCGTCATCCGCTCGCAGGATGAGATTGTGGCCGAGGCGGGGATGAACTGGGCCTCCCCACACTTTGTCGAGATATTCGTCCGCACGGAGCCGGCCGCCCGGGAGCGCGGGTGGGGGCGGGCGGTGTTGACGGCCTGCACGACGTGGGCCATTCGTTCGGCCAGGCAGCCGCTCTACGTGGTCAATGAGACGAACGAAGCCAGCATCGCGCTGGCCGAGTCGGTTGGGTACGTGGACACCGGCATGCGGGAGTTCACCGGTGAGGGGATTTGTGAACCTCCCGCGGGTTCTTGAACCTGCGGGAGGTTGTCGGCGGTGCCCGGCGCGAGTACCGGGCACCACTCACTGGGTGTTGATCATCTTCGCCAGAGCTGGCCAAGGATCATTCGACGGTGGTCATCGTTGTCCACCTGGCCGCTAGGGGATCCCTACCAACTCGACGGCGTCGATCTCGTTCCAGTCCTCGATCACCGATTGGTCGATGGTGATCATGACCCCGTCGGCTAGGTAGTCGGCGTCCTCCACCACGATGTGGAGGACGAAGGGGCAGTCGCCTGACCTGTCCTCCGGCTCGCCGGTGTAGACGGTGTGGTACTCCCCGTCCACGTCGCGCAACTCGACCTTGACCACCTGGTTGGGGTTGTAAGTCTGGACGATGTTCACCTTGGTGGGGAGCACAGGTGTGTCATAGTCCAGCTCGATCCATTCGACCGTGCCGTACGACTCGGAGGCCCAGGCGGTGGTATAGTCGCCGCATTCGGGCGTATCAGGCGCGCCGGTGGTCTGCATGGCGGACCAGTCGGGATCGCCAAACTCGGAGCTGGCGGTGGCGTAGGCAGCCCACTGGCGGGTCTCTTCACCCGGCAGCGGCGCCTCGGCGCCAGCGGGTGGGAAGAAACGCACGGAGGCCAGCACGGCATCGAACTGTGGGCCGAACTCGCCCCACTGGTCGGCAGGGGCTATGGCGACCATGATAAAGTGATGCTTGGGCGTCGGCGCTGCGACGACGATGCGCCCGATGATCTCTTCCCCCTTGATGGCGCCGCTGACGTCGGCGATCAGGCCGGGCTTGCCGTCGATGTCGATCTCGCGCGGGGGCGAGATCTCGACGCCTTCCTCCAGGTCACTGGTAAATTCGTCAAAGAACTCTTCTGGCGAGTAGCTCTCCTCGCCGAAGGCGCCCATGAGCAGGATGGCAGGGCCGGTGTCCGGGTCGGCGTCGGGGGCTTCCATGCTGGCCATGCCAAAGGCCTCCTCGACAGTGTATCCGGGGATCGTGCGGAAGGAGTAGCCACCGTCCTCGCTGCGGATCACCTCCCCCAATTCGACCACTGGTTCGGGAGTTTCCGTCGGTTCGGGGGTATTGGTGGGTTCGGGGGTGTTTGTGGGTTCAGGAGTGTTCGTGGGGGCAGGCGTTTCGGTGGGTTCGGGGGTGGCCGTGGGCTCCGGGGTGCCGAGTAAGCCGCAGCCAAAGGTGGTCAGGGCCAGGATCAGTAAGACAATTACGGGTGTGAATTTGCGTTCCATTGGATGCCTCCTTAGTCCAGAGTTTGTGCCAGAATTATATACCTTTCTGCTGAGTGTGTCACGCCAACTGAAGCTCTCGATGTGCGGTGTGAGACTGAGTTTCCCGGGGGGATGCTATCCTCAGCCGATGGTCCTGTTGAGTCTGCGGGCGCGATCGCCGCCGAACTCCTCGCCGAGACGGATGGGCATTGACAGTTAGGCTTTTCTCATTTAGAATACGGGCCAATCTTTAAATCGCATCACGCTCGCATCCAGAAAAGGTCTGAAAGGGGAATCTCGATGAAGGAATACGACACCAGGCAACTGCGCAACGTCGTTCTGCTGGGGCACGGAAGCGCAGGCAAGACGTCCCTGGCGGAGGCGATGCTCTTTGCCAGCGGCGCGATCAACCGTATGGGAGAGGTGGAGAACGGCACCACTGTCTCCGATTCCGACGAAGAGGAGATGCGCCACCACATCTCGCTCAACCTGGCCGTCGTCCCCGTCGAGTGGGGTGGCTGCAAGATCAACGTGCTGGATACTCCCGGCTACACCGACTTTGTCGGCGAGGTCAAGAGCGCCGTCCGGGTGGCCGACTTGGCGCTGGTTCTGGTGGATGCCGTCGCCGGCGTCGAGGTCGGGACGGAATTGGTGTGGGATTACGCCGACGAGCATGGATTGCCCCGTATAGTGGTCGTCAATAAGATGAACCGGGAGAACGCCAGTCCGGACCGGACGGTGGCGGCGCTGCGAGAGGCCTTCGGAAAGAACTTTTTTCCCGTCCAACTCCCAATTGGTGCGGCGGGTGACTTTGCGGGTGTGGTAGATCTGGTTGCAAAGAACGCGCTGATGGGCTCCGACGGAAAGGAGGCAGAGATCCCGGACAACATGGCCGACCAAGTGGAGGAGGCGTACCTCCAGGTGATCGAGGCCGCTGCCGAGGCGGACGATGAGCTCATCGTGAAATACCTGGAGGGGGAGGAACTCACGGATACAGAGATCCAGCAGGGATTGCGCGCCGCGATCCTCAACAGCACGGCCGTGCCGGTCCTGGTGACAGCGGCAACGGCGAATCTGGGTGTGAAGGCGCTGCTGGATGCACTGGTCGCCTACGCCCCCTCACCGGCCGACCGTGGCTTGGTCGCCGCCGAGGGCGCGGCGGGTGAGGAGGAGATCGAGCCTAACGAGCTGTCACCGCTGGCGGCGCTGGCCTTCAAGACCACAGCCGATCCTTTCGTTGGCAAGCTGACCTGCCTCCGTGTGTACGGCGGCGTCCTGGAGTCCGATGGCCGGATTTACAACAGCCGTGCCAAGGAGGAAGAGCGGTTGGGGCAGATATACGTGATGCGCGGCAAGGAGCAGATGCCGGTGGCGCGCTTGCGCACCGGCGACATCGGCGCGGTGGCCAAGCTTTCCCACACGCTCACCAGCGACACGCTGTGTGACAAGGGCCATCCTGTGAGCCTGCCCGGCCCTGTGTTCCCATCCCCGCTCTTCGGCGTGGCCGTCAACCCCACCAGCAAGGCCGACCAGGCCAAGCTCGGTCCCACGCTGACGCGCATTTGCGAGGAGGATCCGACGCTGCGCTGGCACCAGGAGGCCAGCACCAAACAGACCATCTTGGAGGGCATGGGCGAGGCCCACGTCGATATCGCCTTGAGGCGTATGCAGAACCGGTTCGACGTCGGCGTCGAGACCTCGATCCCCAAGGTGCCGTACAAGGAGACCATCACCAGAACCTACGCTGACCAGTATCGGCACAAGAAGCAGACGGGCGGCGCGGGCCAGTTTGCCGAGGTACACATGCGGCTGGAGCCGCTGCCCCGCGACACCGGCTATGAGTTCGAGTGGGAGGTCTTTGGCGGCGCCATCTCCCGCTCGTTCGAAAGCTCCATTCAGAAGGGCATCAAGCAGGTGATAGAGCAGGGCGTCATCGCCGGCTACCCGGTGGTGGACGTCAAGGCTGTCGCTTATGACGGCAAGGAGCACCCGGTCGATTCCAAGGACATCGCCTTCCAGATCGCCGGGCGGGAGGTGTTCAAGAAAGTCATGATGGAGGCCGGGCCGGTGCTGTTGGAGCCCATCCACAAGGTCGTCATCACCGTGCCGGACGAGTACACGGGCGACATTATGGGCGACCTGAACACCAAACGCGCACGGGTGCTGGGGATGGATCAGAAGGGCAGCAAGAGTATCATCACGGCGCTGGCGCCGTTGGCGGAGATGCAGCGGTACGCCACCGACCTGCGCAGCCTGACGCAGGGCCGGGGCGTGTTCTCGATGGAGCTGGATCACTATGAGAACGTCCCCGCGCACCTGGCGCAAGCGATCATCGCAGCGCACCAGAAAGAGAAGGAAGAGTAAGAGGGAGTAGGAAGCAAGAGGCAAGAAAAGGGGCTCGTTCCTGGATGGGGGCGAGTCCCTAATCGTAGCAGGAGGGTGAACGATGGCTACGTCGGTTCTGCCGCCACCCCCTCCCCTCTCCCGATTTCGGGAGAGGGGAGGGGGCAGGGGGAGGGGCAAGGGGCAAGAAACCAATACCTGGCACAAGGCAACGACTATGAAACAATCGAACAAGCCAACTGGTTTTAACCTAAACCGCTTCACCACCCGTCGAGTGGCGCGAGTCGCCATCCTGGCTGCACTCTACGCTGTCCTTACCTGGGGCATCGCGCCCATCGGCTATGGGCCGATCCAGTTCCGCGTCAGCGAGGCGCTCAAGGTACTGGTGTTGTTCGACCCCTGGCTGGTGCTGGGCATCGGCATTGGCACCTTTTTCGCCAATCTCACCAGTCCCTTCGTGGGGCCGTGGGAATTGGCGTGGATGCCCTTCACCGACATGGCCGGTGGACTGCTGGCCTGGGCCCTGTACCGCTTCGCGCTGCGTGGGCGCTGGCCCGCCGTGGCGATGGCCCTCTATGCCCTGACGACCGGGGCAGCGGTGGGGCTGATGCTGTGGGTGCTTGGCTTTGGCTCTGGCGGCTTCTGGCTCACGTCTGGCGTAGTCGCTGTTCCTGAGTTGATCATCCTCGTCGGCGGCACACCGTTGATGTTCTGGATTGAGGAAGTACTGGAAAGGCGTGGCGTTGGGTTGAGAACGCCAAAGGACGTGGGACAGCCGGAGGGCGAACTTTGACCGACGACAGATCGTACGACCTGGAAATTCCCCCCGGCCACCGCTCCGGCTTCGTCGCCGTGATCGGCCGGCCCAATGTCGGCAAATCGACGCTGATCAACCGGTTGGTGGGGCAAAAGGTGGCCATTGTCTCGTCCAAGCCGCAGACCACGCGCAGCCGCATCCTGGCCATCCTCACCCGCGAGGACGTCCAGATCATCTTTGTGGATACGCCTGGCCTTCACCGGCCCCGGCACAAGCTGGGAGAGGTGCTCGTCGCCGTTGCCACCCGCGCCATCCCCGACGCCGACGTGGTGATGTTTGTGGTGGATGTCTCGGCCATGCCCGGTGATGAGGATCGGATGATCGCAGGGCTGATCCGGGAGCAGGCTCAAGCCCCCGTCGTCCTGGTGCTGAACAAGATGGACCTGCTGCCGCCGGAGAAGGTCAAGCCGCATACCGAAGCGTACTGGGACCTGTGTCGCGATCTACTCCCTTCCTCCGTGGGAGAGCCCTCCTCGCCCCTTCCCTCTCCCAAAGTTGGGAGAGGGAGGGGGTTGGGGGTGGGTGAGGGCTGGATGATGACCACCGCCACCAAGGGCGAGAACCTGGACAAGCTGCTGGAACTGGTCGTCGGCGCGATGCCGGAAGGTCCGCCCTACTACCCCGGCGATCAGGTCACCGACCAGACGGAGCGCGAGATCGCCGCCGAGCTGATCCGCGAGCAGGTGTTGCGCCATACCCGCCAGGAGGTGCCGCACGCCGTCGCCGTCGTCGTGGAGGAGTTCAAGGAGCGGGAGAACGCGCGGACGCCCGGCGCCCGCGTGGTCTATATAGCGGCCAACATCTTTGTCGAGAAGGATTCCCAGAAGGGTATCATCATTGGAAAAAAGGGCCAGATGCTGCGCGAGATTGGATCGGCGGCACGGCGGGAGATCGAGCGCATGGTCAGCGGCCGGGTCTACCTGGATCTGTGGGTCAAGGTGCGCAAGGATTGGCGGCGGGATGGGGCGGAACTGCGCCGTATGGGGTACGACGCGGGTGGATTGTAGCGGTTAGCCTGCTAATGTATAATGGGCGCAGAAGCCTGTGCCTGGAACACTGGGAGGTGGTTGATGGCCAAGTATTGTGAGAGACCTTCACACACGTTTGCCGAGTACCTTCTGATTCCCGGTCTGACCGAGAAGCACCACATTCCCGAGAACGTGAGCCTCAAGACGCCCCTCGTCAAGTTCAGGAAGGGGGAAGAGCCGCCTGCCCTGCAACTGAACATCCCCTTCACCTCTGCCATCATGCAGGCTGTTTCGGACCACCATATGGCCACTGCCCTGGCCAGGTGCGGCGGGCTCTCGTTCATCTACGTGTCCCAGCCCATCGAGCAGCAGGCCTGGATGGTCAGGGAGGTGAAGCGGTTCAAGGCCGGGTTCGTGGTGAGCGACTCGAACGTCACGCCCGACACCACCCTGCGCGAGGTCCTGGCGCTGGCCGACCAGACCGGCCACACGACGATGGCGGTCACGGAGGATGGCACTGCCCACGGCAAGTTGCTGGGGATCCTGACCAGCCGAGATTACCGGGTGGATCGCTGCGATCCGGGCGCCAAGGTGTCGGAGCTGATGACGCCTTTTTCAAAGCTCGTCTATGGGGAGGAAGGGCTGGGCCTGCACGAGGCCAACGATCTGGTCTGGGAGCACAAGTTGAACACCTTGCCCATCGTGGACAAGGCCCAGAATCTGCGCTACCTGGTTTTCCGCAAGGATTACGTATACAGCAAGCAGAACCCCAACGAGCTGGTGGACGAGGAAAAGCGGCTGATGGTTGGGGCCGGCATAAACACGCGGGACTATCGAGAGCGCGCGCCCGCGCTCGTGGAGGCCGGCGCTGACGTGCTCTGTGTCGATTCCTCCGACGGGTTCACCGAGTGGCAGCGGGATGCGCTCAAGTTCGTCAAGCAGGAGTACGGTGACGCGGTCAAGGTGGGCGGCGGCAACGTCGTGGATCGGGAGGGGTTCCTGTACCTGGCTGAGGCCGGGGCCGACTTTATCAAGGTCGGCATCGGACCCGCCTCCATCTGCATCACGCGGGAGCAAAAGGGCATCGGCCGCGGCCAGGCCACGGCGGTGATCGAGGTGTGCGAAGCCCGGGATGAGTACTTTCGGGAAACCGGGGTCTATATTCCCATTTGTTCCGACGGCGGCATCGTCCAGGATTATCACATCATCCTGGCGCTGGCGATGGGGGCCGATTTCGTGATGCTGGGCCGATACTTTGCCCGGTTCGACGAAAGCCCGTCGAAGCGGACGGTGCTCAACGGCAGTTTCGTCAAAGAGTACTGGGGCGAGGGGTCGAACCGGGCGCGGAATTGGCAGCGGTATGACATCGGCGGCGAGACGAGCCTGACCTTCGAGGAGGGCGTCGATGGCTTTGTGCCCTACGCCGGCAAGCTGCAGGACAACCTGGATCTGACGGTGAGCAAGATCATCGCCACGATGTGCAGTTGCGGCGCGCTCACTATCGAGGAGCTCCGGCAGAAGGCCAGGCTTACGCTCGTCTCTTCCGCCAGCATCCGGGAGGGGGCGGCCCACGACGTCATTCTCAGGGAGAAGGATCCGGTCCACGTGTACGTATAGTTCAACCCCCACCCGCGGCGGCTGCGCCGCTTAGCGGCTTTGCCGCGCTCCCTCCCCCGCGCTGCGGGGGAGGGTTGGGGAGGGGGCGCGAAGACTGCTTGTAGACTGGCGTCCTTTGTGGTATAGTAATTTCAGGCTGGGCGCTTTGGCGGGCAAGACGCACCCTGCCGGGAGGCAAGTGAGATGAAACGCCAATTGATTGCCGCCGGATTGATAGCGTTCGCGCTGCTGCTGTTTACCCTCATCGCGGTCAGTACGGCTGCGCCCCGTATCGCGCCAATTGCCGACATAGAACCAGACAACAACACCTTCGATGGTGCTGAAACGATAGCCGTGCCGGCCAACGTCACCGGTGTACTGACCCAAACCGGCCCCGCCGGGGACTCGCAGGACTATTATGTTATTTCACGGACGGCCACAATTGGGAGCAGCTACCGGGCTACTCTCAGCATTCTGTATTCCCAAGCCGGTATGGGAGCGGAGATAACACTTTACCACGGCAACACGAACATAGTCTCTGGTCCTGGTACTACCATATCTTGGTCGGCGATTACCACGACCTACTACATCCTCGTCGAATCAAAACCTGCCTATACCACGACCGCCCAGTTGGTCAGCTATCGCCTGAGAGTAGACCAGCTTGAACCGACGTCCGCGCCTCCCCCTACCCCTCTCCCCACGACCGTCTCCGGTGCGGATGCGTATGAAACGTACAACGGTTTCACCGATAATAACCAGTTTGCCCATGCATTTGTCTTTCCGGTCACGACCTACGTCAAGTTGAGCACTTACCTGGGCATTGCCACATTTCACACCCTCAACCCCCCCGGCAGGGACGTGGACTATTACAAGTTCTGGGGCAAGAACGGCAAGTGGTACCGGGTCACGACGAGTGAACTGAGCGCAGTCGATACGTACGTGGATATCTACAGGGAGAACACCACCACCAACATCACGCACAACGACGATGGGGGCGGGGGCTATGCGTCCCTGGTCTCCTTCCAGGCCCCCAACAGCGAGTACTACTATATCAAGGTCACCAACAAGGTCAATGCCCTCGGTTCCTATAACATGACCGTCGAAGAGATCGGTGAGCCCGCGCCAGGGGCCACGGCCACGCCCGGCCCCGGCCCCACCTCCGGCGCCGATAGCTGCGAGGACAACGCCGATTTTGGCAAGGCCTGCGTCATCGCCGCCAACGATCCCAAGACGTTCAACTTTGTGCCGCCCTACGGCGGGGTGGACAACGATTTCTTCAAGATGTGGATCAAGCCGGGGTTCCTCTACGAGTGCTCCACCTCGTACCTGGACGCTGGCGTGGATCCCAACCTGATCGTGTTCACCGGTCCCTCGTGGGATAACGCCATCGGCGGCAACGACGATGTAGAACCAGGGGACCTCAACAGCTATTTCTCCTACTATTCGACTTACACAGGTTGGCTCTATCTGCTGGTGGGATATGGCGACCGCACGCCGAGCGACGTCTCCAACAGCAACTATACGTTCGAGTGCAAGATGACGGCGCCGGGCGAGCCCACCAGGACCCCTGGGCCCACGTCTGGGACCGTGACTGCTGTCCCTATCCCCACTAACCCACCGTCTACCGCCACTCCTGCCGGCCTGACGGTGCGCTCACTGACCACCCCGACGCCGGTCCCCGATTCCGGCGGCGCGCCCGAGTCCCAGTTCATGCGCATCAAGGTGGTGGTCTACTACGACGCCAACGGCGACGGCGAGCCGGGCGCGGGCGAGGGCATCGCCGGGATCTCCGTCAAGGCCTACGAGGCCGCCGCCAATCAGCAATTGGCCCAGCAATTCACCGACGAACAAGGCTATCTTGAATTCACGGTCTCTGCAAGGGGGCCTGTGCGTGTGAGCATCCCCTTCTTCGGCTTCAGCCAGCTCGTGTCCGGGGAGGAGGCCACTATTCGCCTCCGCGTCCCGTCGCAAGCGTTGCCTGGAGGAGAGCCCCAATAATGAGTCGACCGCCGGTTCCTACGCCGCCCAGACTGCAGCCGGCCGGATCGTCCCGACGCCCCTGGCTGGCCTTGATCCCCGTCCTTGGCGGGATACTCCTGCTGCTCATTGCCGTGATCGTCGTCGCTGTCATCGTGGTTAAAAGCCTGCTTCCCAGCGGCCTGTTTCCCGGCGAAGATATCCCCGGCGCCGAACTGCCGGTGACCCGCATCCCGGCCACACCTACGCCGCCGACATCGCCCGTGACGCCCTCCTCAACCGGCTGCCAGACGATCATCGGCAGCGACGACGTGCGCATAGCGGCGTCTTTTCCCTTGTCGCTCACGGTGGGGGAAACGACCTTCCCGGTCGAGGTCGTCGTGCCTGATGAAACAGGATGGTCCTTTCCAGCGGATAGCCCTGGGGCGGCTGCCTGGGTCTGTGGTACGGTGGTCAACTATGTCCTCGAGCTGGAATCGACCGCGGAGAACGAGGCGCTGCTGGCGAGCCTGAGGCCGGGAGACGAGATCATGTTGCATCTATCCAGCGGCGTGGCGCTTGTCTTCCAGTTCGCGGAGCGCAGGGAGGGGGTCGAGGCGGACGATGCTGCCGTTTTCCAGCAGTTCGAACCCCGCCTGACATTGCTCCTCAGGGAGAGCGGTTCTACCTGGAAGGTCGCCACCGCCAACTATCTGGCCCAGACAGGGACTTCCGGCCTGCCTGCGACGGGACCGCTGGCCTCGCTCCAGCAGCCGGTGCGCGTAGACGGCGCGCAGGTGACGGTCCGCCAGGGGTATGCCCTGGCCGGCGACACGCTCCCCGTCGGGATGATGTATTACCTGGTCGAGTTCTCGGTGGAAAACGTGGGCGCGGCGACACTGAACGCCGACGCCTTCGATATGCAATTGCAGGACGGGGTGGAAAACGTGTACTTGCTCTCGCCATCGGCCAGCGCCCTTGGGGCCAGCGGCCTGCTCAGCGGGCAGATCCCCTCCGGCGCGACGGCCGAAGGCACCGCCGGTTACATCGTTCCGGGGGCGCTCGCCGGGCCGACGCTCGTCTGGACCTTTAGCCCCGGGCCGGGATCCGAGGCGCGGGCCGGTGTGTCCATCCCCTACGATGGCGGGGCAGGGCCTGTTAGGCCTGCCCAGGCCCGGGTGGACGTCTACGATGCTTTCGTCAGCGACGACGGCGCCACATTGATCGTCGAGATCAGTGTGCGAAACGCGGGCGATTCCCCGCTCACGGTGGGCATGCGCGATATCGTCCTCAGCTCCAGCGCCGGGATGAGCGAATTGGTCATGGCGGCCCCGCCACTGCCGTGGACCATTGAGCCGGGCCAGGCGCGGGAAGTTGAGCTCGTCTTTGAAAAGCCGGACGCGTCAGCGGCAGTGCTGATGCTGCTGGGGTATTCATTCGAGATCGGCGGGCTGAAATAGACAGGAGCCATCGTTTCCAACAGCAGCATTCTGGAAACGTGGACACGTGTGGGATCCGCCGAGCAAGACCAGAAAATCACACAGGCTCCCTTTAATGCACTGGGGGAGCCTGTTGTTTATGCGTGGGTTTACCGCTCGATCTACAGCCGCGCCGGCCTGAAAGCCTGCTCTCAGGCGGACGCCCCGCCCGAAGCCGAGGGGCCGATGCCGACCGGGTTCAGTCACAGGGCGCGGCCACAGCCAGACTTCTGAGGGCGATACTATGCCTGAGCAGTCAATCGGCGGGGTTAGTTGCGAGGGGGGCACTGTGAGCATTGCAGGTGGAGAGGAAGAGACAACCGGAAATGGCCCACCAATCTGATCAGCAGCCAGCGGCACCTTCTCGCCGGTCTGTGCGCTCTGTTCTCCAGCGACTGATGCCAATGTGGCGGGGCCTCCTGAAAAGCCCTGCGCTATTGGCCATCACGGTATTGGGCGCGGTGAACTGGCTGGCCGTGTCAGTTGTTGTGTTGATACCCAGACCGACAACTCTGATGGCGGTAGCGCTGTTGTGGCTAATCGCGGTCGCGTTGACGTTTTTTGTCCTCCGATCGCGCCGAGAGAAGCCGCTGTCTGCCCGGGTATCCAGCTTGGAGATCGTTGGAACTCGGCCGATCAGGATAGGGCGGCGCACGATTCACACCAGGTTTCTTGATATGGCGGTCCTGGCCCTCAGTTTGCTTTCTGTTGCTTGCTGGCTTATTCTCTACAATTGGTTCTCTCTATTTGGGAATTTCACGCCCAAGTTTGCCATCGACAAGATCCCCGGCCATTCTCGGTCTCCCATCCTGCACTATACGACTTTGATCTTCATCGTCATCTCGGCCATCTACTTTGCCATCTATTTGCTCGTTAGAAAGACAGGGATGTCCAGGAGCATTAAAGTGGCGATTGTCTTGATGGTCGTGGGCGGTGGCGTTGTCAATATCTTCCTGTATCCGATGGCCGCGCTGGATGTTTTCTTCTATCTCGCCCAGATCAAGTTGGCATATTTCTACGGTCAAAACCCCTATATAGCGACCTTCGGTTATGCCGGTGATCCCTTCGCCGCATACGCATTCAATCTGCATCGGCCTCTCGGCTATCCGCCGGCCTGGCTGCTTCTCTCTGCACTGCCTGCCGTGATTGGCGGCCTCAATGACCTGCTAAGCGCCCTATTGACCTACAAGGCTTTCAACTTTGTCCTCATCGTTCTGACCGGGATCATCGTCTACAAATATCAAGAGGATGAGAAAAGCAAGTGGTTGGCGGCATATCTGTTTCTGGCAAACCCGTTGGTGTTGTTTGAGGGCGTGGCGAATGGCCACGTCGATGCCATGATGACGCTCTTTCTGATTGCCGCGATACTCGCGTTGAGGAGAAAGTCGATTCTGGCAGCGCCTCTTCTGACAGTGAGCTTCTTGATCAAACTCGTCAGCGGTGCGTTAATGCCTCTTTTTGCACTGGTGATGCTCAGGAAAAAGTGGGGCATGAGGAAGATCGCTCTATCTGCGGAGCTTTCACTGGCGGTCGCGGTGGCTGCTTTTGCGCCATTCTGGGCTGGTGGGGAGATGCTCAGACACTTCTCGAGTTCAGTTGGATACCATGGGCTGGCACTGAACGCCACCTCTATTTTTTCGCTCGTCCGCGAATACCTCCGGGGCAAGCAGGTGCCTGGGAACATTGTGTCCTGCGTCTGGTACGTGTGCGCCGGCCTCTTCGTGCTCTCTGCCGTCGCAGTCATGTGGCGCCAGAAACACGATCTTGAGCGGACTATGGCCAACATTCTGTTGCTGTTCACCGTGCTGGTGACGATGTTCTTTCCCTGGTACCTGATCCCCGTCATCGCAGTACTGACGCTGAAGCGCAACAGGATTGGATACGCCTATCTGTTCCTGGCCTCTGCCCTGGGTCTCCTGCATTATCCGTTGATGGTCTGGGCCTGGTACGATTCCGACCTTCCAACTTTCTCCATTCATCTGTTTGAGGCCCTGTTTGTCACCCTGCCTGCCTTGACCTTCTTTGCAGTCCAGATACTACTGCCGGGGCGCGAACGGGCACAGCAGGGTGCACAAAAGGCAGTGGGCAGCGCTTTGTCCTAGGGAAGCACAGCCGTGGCGGGTGTGTTACGGCTGGCGGCCGGGGTCTGGCCTGCGCACTCGACATCGTCCAGAATCTCTTGGGTTCGGGCGATGTCTTTTTGCATCTGCGCCATCAGCGATTCGACGTCGGGGAAGGCCACCTCGTCCCGCAGGCGGGCGATAAAGTCCAGGGCCAGGGTCTGGTCGTAGAGGTTGCCGTTGAATTCCAGCAGGTGAGCTTCGACGGTCATGGCGTGCCCGTCGAAGGTGGGGCGGGTGCCGACGTTGGCCGCCGCCGGGTGGGCCCCCAGCCGCTCGGTGTGCGCCAGGCAGGCGTAGATGCCACCGGCAGGGATCAGCCGCTCCGGGGGCGGGGAAAGATTGGCCGTGGGCACGCCGAGGCGACTTCCTCTGCCATCACCGTGGACGACGGCGCCTGCCAGCCGGTAGGGGCGGCCCAGGCAGCCGGTCGCCTGGGGGATATCGCCCGCGCTCAGGGCGGTCCGCACCCGGCTGCTGCTGACCAGATCGCCCTCCCACTCCAGCGGCTCGACGACGCGCACGGCAAACCCCCGCTCCTCCCCCAACCGTCGCAAAAACGGCACGTCTCCTCCACGCCGATAGCCAAGCGCGAAATCGGGGCCGCCCCACAACTCGGCCAGGCGGAGGTGGCGCACCAGCATCTCGACAAAGTCAGCGGCAGGGGTGTGGCCTAGCGCCGGTGTGAAGGGTTGCACAACCAGGATGTCGAGCCCCAGCGCGTCCAGTAGCTCGGCGCGCTCCTCCATCGTCGTCAGCAGCGGCAGGGGAGCGGCGCCCAGCGCCGCCGCCGGATGGGGGTCGAAAGCCACGGCAATGGCAGCGCCGTCCGCTGTGTGGGCCGCCTCGACCATCCTGGTGATGAGCTGCTGATGGCCTCGGTGCACGCCATCGAAGACGCCGACGGTAACGTATCCTCTCAATTTCCCCAGCAGGGGCGGAACCTGCGCCAAATCGCGGGCGATGTGCATCGGCTAAGACTCCGAGGCGGGTTTGGTGTCGGCAAACACTTTGCGGGGACGCCAGACACCGGCTGCCGGATCGTAGACCGCGAGAGCCAGGAAGGTGCCATCCGGTCCATAGGCGCGGGCCAGCCCTTCCTGCCCCCCCTCGGTCCCCCCCGCGCTTGTCCTGAGCGGAGCCGAAGGAGAGCGGGGAGGATGCTCCGAAGGGGCAGGGGGGGCGATAGCCTGCCCCAGGCATAGACGCCGCGCTTCGTCCGCGTCCAGGTGCAGTGCGGGGAAGCGGGCCAGCGCCGTGTCTATGGGGTGCAGCAGGTCGGCCCATCGTCCCTCGGCGGCGGCCTGCGCGAACGCATCCAACGCCGTGGCCTCCTCCAGGCGAAACTCCCCACTGGCCAGCCGGGTCAGTTCGACGAGGTGTGCGCCGCAGCCGAGCGCCTGTCCCAGATCGTGCGCCAGCGAGCGGACGTACGTGCCCGACGAGCAGGCCACCTCGAGAGTGAATTGCGGCGGCTCCCAGCCGGTCATTTCCAACCGGTAGATTTCTACCTGTCTTGGCTGCCGTTCCACCTCGACACCTCGTCGTGCCAGCCGGTGGAGAGGCTTGCCCTCGTGCTTGATCGCCGAGTACATCGGCGGCATTTGGTCGATCTGCCCCCAGAAGCGAGCCATGGCTGCCTCAGCCTCGGCTCGGCCCACCTCGACCGGGTCGGCGGTTGCCACAGTGTTTCCTTCAGCATCGTAGGTGTCGGTGGTGATCCCTAGCCGCACACGGGCGCGGTAGACCTTCTGCCCGGCCATCAGGTACTCGCTGACGCGGGTGGCGCGGCCGATGCAGACGAGGAGCACGCCGGTCGCCATCGGGTCGAGGGTGCCTGCGTGACCCACGCGGCGGATGCCGGTCAGCTTGCGGACGCGATCCACCATGTCGTGAGAGGTGGGGCCGCGGGGTTTGTTGAGATTGAGGATCCCATCACGCATTACGCATCACGTCTTGCGCGTTGCTCGGCAAGGCTGGGCTTGAGAGCGGCCAACAGGCGAGACTGGGCTTCCGCCATCGGTCCGGGGAGATTGCAGCCGGCGGCAAGCGCGTGACCGCCGCCGCCGAACTGGAACGCCACCTGCGCGACGTCGAACCCGGCCACGGCCCGCAACCCGACCTCAATGTCTCCCTCTTCGCGCTCGACGAAGACGACAGCGATATCGGCGTCCTCGGCGCTGAGGAGGAAGCTGGCCAACCCGGCGTCACCGTTGCCTGTGTAGCCCGTCGCCCGGCGCGTCGCCAGCGGGATGCTGGTCCAGATCACACGATCCTCGATCTGCAACTGGGATAGCGCCGCTCCCCACAGGCGCACGGCGCTCGTGGGGCGGCTGTCGAGGCTGTGGAAGGCAATGCAGGGAAGAGAAGCCCCGGCTTCCATCAGCCGCAGTGCAGCCACCATCACCTGGGGGGTGACGTTGCTGGTGCGGAAGCCGCGCGTGTCGGCGACGATGCCGGTCAGCAAGGCCGTAGCTATCTCGGTGTCCAGCGGGACGGCCATGTGATCCAGCAGGTGCAGCACAATCTCAGCGGTGGATGAAGCGTGGGGGTCCACCACATTGACGTCTCCGTAAACCGAATTCGTCAAGTGGTGGTCGATATTGAGCAGCGGCACGCCTGTGAAAGCAGGTAGTTGTGGCAAGTGCCCGAGCCTATCCCGATCGGAGCAGTCGAGGGAGACGACGAGGTCGAAGGGGGCATCGACGTTGTTTGTCACTGTTTCGACGTCGGGGATGAAGCTGAGATCAGGAGGGATAGGGTCTGGGCAGGCCAGGATAGGCTCGAGGCCTGCCTGTCGCAGGGCACGGCCCAGGCCTACCAGGCTGCCGACGGCGTCCCCGTCTGGTGCGATGTGACAGATGAGCAAAGGTCGTTGGGCCGATTTGATGAGCCGACGTGCTTCTTCCAGGCATGCCCGCTCAAGCGTTGTTTTTCCCTTCGTCGCCACCGAGTCCCAATTCATCGAGGATGCTTTCTATGTGCTCGCCATGCTCCAGCGAAGGGTCGTAGTGGAAGATCAATTCCGGGGTATTGCGCAGCCGCAGCCGGCGTCCCAGTTCGCGCCGCAGCCAGCCTGCTGCGCTTTCCAGACCATCCTGCGCCTCCGCCTGCGCCTCGGCGCCGCCCAGCACGCTAAAGTGCACGTCGGCGCGGGCAGCATCGGGCGCGACCACCACGCCGGTGATGGTGACCATTTGCAGCCGTGGATCGTTGACCTTTCGCTCCAGGAGGTCCGTCAGGTGCGTGCGAAGCAGATCGCTGACCCGGTGCTGATACTTTTTGCCCATCGCGTTTACGCGGACTCCCGCTCCTTCACGTAGAACTGGATCACGTCGCCGACCTTGAAGTCGTGAAAGCCTTCCAGTCCTATGCCGCACTCGAAGCCTGTCCTTACCTCGCGTACGTCTTTTTCAAATCGTTTGAGCGATGCCACGTGTCCGTCGTGCAACTCCTCTTCGCCACGGAGAACTCTTGCACGGGCGTTGCGCCGCACTTCGCCGCTCCGAACGTAGCATCCCGCGATGACTCCCGCTTTGGGTACCTTGAAGGTGGCGCGCACCTCTGCCTCGCCGATCACGACGTCTATGTAGGTCGGCTCCAGCAACCCCTTGAGCGCCTTGTCCACCTCGTCTACCAGCTTGTAGATAATGTCGTACGTGCGAATGTCCACGCCCTTGCCTTCTGCCAGGCGGCGGGCAGCCGGATCGGTATTCACTTGGAACCCGACGACGATGGCGTGGGAGGCGATGGCCAGATTGATATCCGACTCGCTGATGTTGCCCGCGGCGGCGTGTATGATGTTGACTTTCAGCTCCTCGCCGCCCAGCTTTTCCAGCGAGTTGACGATAGGTTCGATGGAGCCCTGAACGTCGGTTTTGACGATCAGGTTGAGCTCCTTGACCTGACCGGCCTGGATGCGGCTGGAGAAATCGTCGAGCGTAAAGGCTCTGATAGGCGCGGTCGCCTTGGCGGCCAACTCCTCTTCGAGCCTGGCAACGATAGCCCGTGCGGTTCGCTCATCCGGCACCACCTTAAAGATCTCCCCGGCATCGGGCACACCCGAGAGGCCCAGGATCATGACCGGCGTCGAGGGAGGCGCTTCTTCAATGGATTCGCCGTTCTCGTCGAACATCCTGCGCACGCGGCCATAGGCCAGGCCGGCTACTACCACGTCACCCACGCGCAGCGTGCCGTTCTGCACCAGCACGGTGGCGGTCGAGCCGAGAGTGCGTTCTAGCCGCCCTTCCAGCACTGTGCCCATCGCAGAACGGTCGGGGTTGGCCTTGATCTCGGTCGAGTCCGTGACGAGCAAGATCGCTTCCAGTAGGTCGTCCAGACCGGCCTTCTGCTTTGCCGAAACGGGGACGCACAACGTCGTGCCGCCCCAATCGTCGGGGACCAGCCCCAGGTCGGCCAGTTGTTGCTTGACCTTGTCCGGCTGAGCGGTGGACTTGTCTATCTTGTTGAGTGCGACGATGATGGGAACGCGCGCTGCCCGGGCGTGGTTCAGCGCTTCGACGGTCTGAGGCATCACACCGTCATCGGCGGCTACGACCAGCACGGCAATGTCGGTGGTGTGGGCCCCGCGAGCGCGCATCGCGGTAAAAGCCTCGTGGCCTGGTGTGTCGAGGAACGTGATGATCCGGTTGTCGTGCTCGACTTGATGGGCTCCGATGTGCTGTGTGATCCCACCGGCCTCGCCGGCCTGCACGTCAGTATCGCGGATGGCATCCAGCAGCGAGGTCTTGCCGTGATCCACGTGGCCCAGCGTGGTGACGACGGGAGGGCGCGGCTTGAGCTTGTCCGGATCTTCGCCGGCATACAGCCGATCCCAGAGCAACGTCGGCTCCCCTTCGGCGCTTTCCTCTGCGATCGCCGGTGTCTCTTCCTTAGGCTCGAATCCCATCTCCTGGGCCACGATGGCGGCCGTCTCGTAATCGATCTGCTGGTTGATGTTTGCCATGATGCCGGCGCTCATCAGAACCTTGATCAGGTCGATGGGACTGACCTTCATCAGCTTCGCCAACTGGCGCACGGTTACAAAGTCCGGGATTTCGACCACTTGTTTCTCTTGCGTCTTCTCATCCATACGCTCACTCCCTATCGTCCGTTTTTCTTGGACTCTGACGCCAGGGATTGGGGTAGTCCTGCCGCATACCCCTGCAGAGCAGTTCTCGCCTCAGGCTCCATCGTGATCTTGAGTGCCTGCTCTAGATGACGCTTGGCCAGTGCTGTGTCCCAGCAGCTACGCTGGCGGCAAAGGTAGGCTCCGCGCCCGTTGCGCTTGCCTGTTTCGTCCAGTATCACCGCGCCTTCGGGCGTGCGCACGATGCGCACCAGATCCCGCTTGGGTCGCGCTGTACGACAGACAATGCAGGTGCGTTGTGGGACGTGCTTGCGTCGCCCAGGCTGCTTTTTCATCGCTCACGACCTTTGCCGGTGGCTGCGAGACGTAGCCTCCTACCAGTCCTTAAGCTCGTCGGAACCTGACTCCCGCTTGCGTCGGCGGAGAGCTACGACCTCGCCCAATTCCTCGTTATAGACCAGCTCCCTACGAGGACGGCGGCCTTTCTTGTGCTCCTTGGGCTCCAAGAGTTCTGCGACCTCTTCCTCTTCTTCGAAGAGCGTTTCTGCGATCTCCTCAACTTCTTCAACCGAGGGTTTCTCGGGTTCTTCGACTTCCGGCAGCGCTTCGATCACCGGTGCAACCCCCGCCGCGGGTTCAAGCTCTGCCTCTTCTTCCGCGGCCGCTTGCTTGGCGACTGGCTCCTCAGCCAATACCTCGGGTTGCGCGGCCACTTCTCCCTCGACCCCGGCAGCGAGTTCTTCCTCGGTTGGGACAGACTCTTCAACCTCTGGCAGCGCCAGTGCGTCGATGCGCTGCTTGATCTCGGCCAAGCTCTTGGGTCCGATCCCGTCGAGCTTCAGCAGCCCTTCGTCGCCTTCAGCCAGACGCTCCATAGCATCCCAGACGGTCTCTAATCTGGCGCGTTCCAGGTGGCCGAGTACGCGCGTGCTGAGATCGATATCCGCCAGCGGAATCTCGCGGGCCTGAGGTGGGATGCGGGCGAGAGCTGCTGAGACAGTCTTGCGACGTTCGGCCTCGGCGGCCTCAATGGCAGCGCGGCGGGTCGTTTCCTCCTTGAGTCGCCGCGCCCGCTCAGCGTTGCGGAGCGACGCATAGTACCCACGGACGTTGTCGATCACCTGCCGCAAGGTGATCAACTCTTCACCCGTATAGGGCATTCCCTCTTCTTCATGCTGCTGCAGGATGCTCGCTGCGAGGGGAAGCAGTTCGGCCACCGGGCCTAGTGCGGGCAGGACGTCGGGATCCTCGTTCACCCGTTGCAGGGCCCACGTTGCTGCCTCGGTGACTCCCTGGATATCGATGCGCCATCCGGTCAGCTTTGCAGCCAGGCGGGCGTTCTGCCCGGCCCGGCCGATGGCCAGCGAGAGTTGGTCGTCAGGCACGGTTACGCTGGCGGTCTTTCCCTCCATTGGGTCCTCTTCCAACTGCACGCTCAACACCTTGGCCGGGCTGAGGGCCTTTGCGACGAACGTGGATGTATCAGGGCTCCACTCGATCACGTCGATCTTTTCCCCCCCCAGCTCGTTGACGATGGACTGGATGCGCACGCCGCGCATGCCGACGCACGCTCCCACAGGATCGACACCGAGTTGGCGCGCGGCTACAGCGACCTTGGATCGGGAACCGGCCTCGCGTGAGATGGACTTGATCTCGACGGTGCCGTTAAAGATCTCAGGCACTTCCAGCTCCAGCAGGCGGCGCAGCATATTCTTGTGACTGCGTGAGACGACGATCTGCGGGCCGCGACCGGTCTTGCGGACCTCCAGCACGTACGCCCGGAGGCGCTGGTGAAGGCTGTAGCGCTCGCCGGGCACCTGCTGGCTGCGCGGCAGGATGGCCTCTGTGCCTTCGAGGTGCAACGTCACCGCCTGCGGCTTGATGCTTTGCACTGTGCCGTGGACGATCTCTCCTTCCTGTTGGACGTAATGAGCGTACCGTGCCTCTCGCTCGGCCTCGCGGATGCGCTGCAGGATGATCTGCTTTGCATTTTGGGCTGCGATGCGACCAAAGTCATCTGGAGTGTCATCGATCACGATGACGTCATCCACTTTTGCCTTTGGCCGGTGTTTTTTGGCATCTTCTAGCGAGATCTCCTCCAGAGGATTGGTGACATCCTCTACCACTTGCTTCTCGATGAAAATGTGAACTGCACCGGCCTCCAGATCGATCGTACCCTTGACATTGGGGCCTATGTCGGTGCCGATGCTGCGACTATAGGCCGACACCAACGCTGCCTCCAGGGCTTCGAGCACGACGTCTCTGGGTAGGCCGCGATCACTACAAACTTGATTGAACGCTAACAAGAAATCCGACTTCACCGTTCTTCTCCTACCAACAGTAATCTAGGCCCACCGTTCTGGTGTGCAGCCCCGTCCTATCGTCGGAGCAGGACACCGTGGTGAGCCTAATCTGGTGGGTCACTCCAGTTTCGGATACAAAGAAAAGTGGGACTTGCCCACTTTCCCACCACTCCCATATGCTGGCTAAATTATAACATATACGCCGCGAACGTGCAAGTAAATTGAGTGGTAATTTGAGGCCGATTTCATGGGTGCATTTGTTTGGGGCACAATGGACTCTGCGAAGATTGTAGGTAGACATACAGGCCCAAAACCGCCCGTTTCTGGCGGGAAAAGCCCTGCTTTACAGGGGTTTTCCAAGTACAAATGCCCCATATTTCATAGTGTCTGTTCAAAATTTGGGAACGTGTTCTGTATTCCCCACTGGGGCTGCAAAAAGACATACTTTTGGTGCAACTCGCCCCACTTCGATGCTATGTATGGCGCTATTTAGGGCTGACGCCCCACCAACAACCTATTTCCCCATTTATTGAACAGTCACATTTCATATTGGGGGTGTTAGGAAAAGTTGAAAAGTGGACAGTTTTGGCGATGTTTAAAGTTCAAAGGTGGACTCTGAATCCGTGCAGAGGCAGCGAGACAGAGTGGACCATCTTGTCGTTCCACCA
>Ga0315545_1000267_pt1 | contig 57088 bp, 45 predicted proteins | sample SalMarSW160210MG_FD_203096 | JGI IMG/M metagenome (GOLD analysis project Ga0315545, IMG submission 203096) | Salt marsh sediment microbial communities from the Plum Island Ecosystem LTER, Massachusetts, United States - Salt Marsh Sediment SW1602-10 ...
AAGGCGGGACTGAAAACGTTTTCAGTTCTAGGTCCAATCTATGGCATATTATCAACTAAATCTAACCTTTTTACCAACACGAAACTTCCATTAAACCGATAAAGTAGATCTCCTAAATCCACCGGGTCCTGTCCGTTCACCTCGCCGACACACAGCTCCGGCTGAGGTTCTGGCCCTCCTTGATATAGGTAACTTACAAAATAAAGCACATCCCCCAAATCCACCAACCAATCATTGTTCACATCTCCCGGCATGTAGCTGAACTGAATATACTTTATGGTTATAATGTCCGAGTAACTATCGAGCCCGAAACTGGGGTCAAGTCTTATTTTTTCTGGAAAATTTTATCATTTGACTGAGGCATCCTCAGGTTTATAGATGTTGTCTGTTCTCCTCTATCTTGTCCGCAGGATCCAAATTCGGACTGATTTAATTTATGTCGTAACTGCATTAGCTTAATCTCTTCATCAAAGTTAATAGCAACTCTCCTCCACCTTTGAGAGGCTCGTATCAAGGTGGCAAAGACAAGCTTCAACCCACTTTTCTCATCAAAGAAGCCCCGCCTTTGGCGGGGCTTCTGCGTTTCTCCTCCAAGAAGGAGCGCTCTACCAGATTAGTGGAGGTGATGAACTTATGATGTTCGTATGAATGCTTCGCATCTGGGTGGACACTTCAGATGATTTAAGCAAGCCTGAAGGTCATCCTCAAAGGATTTAACCGCTGAAGGATAAAGATTGGCAAATCTATCCCTGAAGGCCTGGGCTTCCCTTAAGGCGCTTTTTTCATCCACAGCAAAGTAAACACTATTTAGATGAAACTTCACTTCTGAGGCCACCTCAGAGGGAACCTTGTTTAAGATATTCCTCTTCTTATGAACCAGACAGCGTTGTCTTAAGGTTTTGAAGAAGATTTCCTCCCCGCCTTTGGCGGGGTATGAGACCAGGTGCACCATCTGTGGTACCCGAGATGGGATCCCACCCAAACCTCGCTTCTTGAGATCACGAAATACTTCCAACCAGTCCTCATAGGACTCCTTGTTGTCCAGCCTCATGTTCAAGAGAACCTTAGATCCATTGGATAGAATACCCCAGACCACCAGGATACCTTCCTTGCGACTCTTATGAAGTCTCAAGGACTCATATACCGCATCAGAAAAAAGATAGATCACATCATGTTGGGATAAGTCCATCTCGCAAAAGGCCTCATATTCCTCCCACAACCTCTGATTAAGCTGGCTGACGGCACTCTTGGATAAAAGGATATGGCCATTTCTATCTTTTAAAAGCTCCTCTATATCCCTGGTGGAACAACCCCGAGCATACATCTCTACAGCTATTCTTTCTAGTTACTCGGTTCTGCCTTTGATATGTGACCACAGTTGAGAGCTGAAGGTCTCAGGGGAGTCGGCAACCTGAGGTTTCTGGAGAACAAATCTATCTTCAGCCGTCTTCAGATGTGCTGGCTTATAGCCATTACGGATAACCCCTTCTTGCCTCTCCATGCTCATAATAGGCCCTGCCAAGATGCGTATGCATTCATACGAATATTCGCCAACCTCTTTCTCTAGAAGTTCCTGAACAAGCTTGCGCATGCTTAGTTGCATGAGTTGGCCTAAGAGCTTTTGGTTGTTATGCTCAGTCAGATTTTGGATGATCTCCATAATTTCCTTGCTTATTCTTTCAGATGGTGGTATCCTTCTCTTTGGCATGAGAAACCTCCTTTGGTTTTGTCCCCAATCTTGAGGACGAGTTTATGTTAATTAGCCAAAGGATACCTCATGCTACTTTATTTTTCCACTTTATTTTTCCAGATAATTTAAAATATCACCCGGTGAATGCACCTATATCTCATCTGTGTCTACGTATTTTTTACTGAAACTTGACTAATGTTTCAGCCCACCCTCTTTAGCAAACTCCTCCATAATCCTTTTTTGTTTTTCGTTCATCTTTTTGGGAATCTCCACAAAGAGCTCCACATACTGATCTCCTCTGGACCCATTTACCTCTACGCCTTTTCCTCTTAATCTGAATTTTGTTCCACTTTGGGTTCCAGGCGGAATCTTAAGGTCCACTCTTCCATCCATGGTTTTGACTCTTATCTTGCTTCCCAGAGTTGCCTGTGCGATGTTTATGGGGATTTTGCAAAAAATATCTTTCCCCTTTCGCTCAAAAAATCGATGCCGCCCTACATTGATTTTAACGATTAAGTCTCCGGAAGGACCTCCTCCACTTCCCGGCTGTCCCTGTCCCCGCAGTCTCAGTTGAGCTCCATCATTTATGCCCGCAGGAATATTGATCAAAATTCTCTTTCTGGTAAAAGTCTGCCCTCTTCCTCCGCATTGCGGGCAGGGTGTGCTTATGATCTTTCCTCTACCCAAACATCGAGGACAAGGACGACTTACTGCAAAAGCACCCTGAGCAAAGGAGATCATTCCTGATCCTCCACATTCCGGACAGGTGGAAAGAGGTGTGCCGGGCTTGGCGCCTGTGCCTCCACACACGGTACAGACCTCCTTTTTTTTAACTTCAATCATGGTTTTGCCACCTGAGATAGCTTGATCGAAAGGAATCTCCACCTCAGCGTATAGATCTGCTCCCTTCTGTGGCCCCCATCTTTTTCGTCTGGTAGTTTCTCCCATATCAAAAAAGGAACTGAACAGATCACCCATATCGCCAAATCCACCCAGGTCCTCGAAAGTGAAGGTTCTCCCTTTTCCTCTTCTTCTGGAGAAGATGTCTTCTGTGCCTTCAAAACCGGTAAATCCCCTTTGTCCCATCTGCTTGAGTTGGTCATACTGTTTTCTTTTTTCAGAATTGCTAAGAACGTCGTAAGCTTCGGAGATCTCTTTGAACTTCTCCTCCGCCATTTTATTATTGGGATTAGCGTCGGGATGGTACTTTTTGGCTAAACGCCTGTACGCTTTTTTTATCTCCCCGTCGCCGGCTTTTTCGGATACCCCTAAGATTTCATAATAATCTTTCTGAGCCATGAAGTTTCTTTTCCTCCTTCACCAGTCTCAAGAAAGCAAACAAAGGCAAAATAACCGTCACCATCGATTTTGTCAACTTTGATTCACGGAGGTTGCAGACAATTTTGTCCCCCTCTCCATGAAATGGAGAGGGGACACCATGAAAGGCTCACCCTGAAGGGGACCACAGAGGGTGAGGTTAACACCAAAACGCAAAAAGGCGAGAGAAGTCTCCCGCCTTAATTGTGCCAAGTTACTTTCACTTCAACTATTTTACTTTTTTGCCGCTGTTTCTTTCTTTGGTTTTTTCTCATCTTTTTTAGCCGGAAGACCCTTCTCCTCCCTTTCTTTTTTCTTGTATGACTCACTGCGATGGTCGGTGATGTAAAATCCATTTCCCTTGAACAAAAGTCCTCCGCCGCCTGAAATCAACCTCTTGACTTTAGCCCCGCAAACAGGGCAAGTCTTGACCGGGTCATCTGTTATCTTTTGAAACTGCTCAAACAGGTGATGGCACTTCTCACATTCATATTCATAAGTAGGCATATCAATCACTCCTTGCGGAACCTCTGCTCAGATTGTATTTCTACGCAAGCTTTCATCTACTATTTGATTGGCTTTTGTAGCCGCAGGCTTCAGCCTGGGAAAATTTAGTTTGCCCGAGATGAAAGTCATATAGCTACTTACTTCATAAGTTAATCAACTAGAGTAATCCTTATCAATCTCCTCAGCTATTTGTATCAACTCCTCAATTTTCCTTGTCACAAAATCAGCAAATATATAAGCAGCCTTTTCGTCGATATTCAGCTCTTTTGCACGGTTCACGCATTGAAAAAAAACTTCTAATTCATGGAGCGGGTATTCTATTACTTCGTACAGATACTTGATAGAATCGTAGGTATCCAACTCAATGCCTCTCTTTGCAAGGGCCTGCTGAAAGTTTAGAAGTGTCCGTCTGATGATTGGAACAGATATTTCACCCTGTGGCGCACGTTCGTTTTTTCTTGTACCCTCTCGTAGCTTGCTAAGATCATAATGCAAATGAGATGGGAAGACTGAAACCAATTTCTCCATTCTAAACTTCTCCTTATGAGCTTTTTCCTCATATTCCAATTTATTGATAATTTGCTCAAGAATTCTATAAATGTGATCTTTCTGGTCTGCGATCAAATTAGAAATTGTAATATCTCTAAACTCATTTTTACCTTCACCATAGCACGAAAGAAGTGTAAAGCTATTAGAGCATAATGAGGGTCGCGAAATGAAGTGATAAGAGGTTGACTTATCCTTTCTTCTATTTCTCTTTGTCGGATGTCCAATACTATCATTTCTAATTTCCCTAATTTCTTTCAGTCTTGGATAATTGTCTATAGTTTGTGGAATTTTCAAAGATTCGCAAAGGTTGATTGCTGCATCCTGCTGAAGGAAAAGAGCCTGTAATAACCCATACAACGTTAAATAATTTGCCCCATCACTTTTACCAAGCTCTACAGCAGAGTAAGCATCTATAGCAAGTTGAGAATCCTCAATAACATCAAGGCAACTGCAAAGCTGGGACCATAAATCCTTATTCTTTAAAAGAACATGTTGTCTTCTAGTTTCGTTTATAAACTCGCGAATGCTTTTAGTATACTCATACATAGTTTCAACCCTATGTAAGCTATCGCTCTCTGTAGCTTCGCTCTTGGATTCTACCGTATCTGTTTCGTCTTGTCAAGCTTTTTTCTCCAACTGTGTGGCAGGGCTAAATGCCCTGCCCTATGTGTTGGTGGATTATACAATTCATCGAACCTGTCACGGGTCGCATAAATGCGACCCCTACGGAAAAATCACCTTATATACCATAGGAGCGGGAATTCATCGCGCCCCCAAGTTTTTTGGCTGTTGGTGCGGGGTACCCTACCCCGCACCAATCAGGGTTCGGGGTGAGGGCACCCCGAACCAGCACCGTGCAAGATTGCTTCGTCGTCCATATGGACTCCCCGCAATGACAATTAGTGTCATAATCTGAGACTCAGATGATGTTTATCGTTATCAGCCGACTACCTCGTAGTCTGCATCCACTGGCTCGTCCTTGCCACCCTTCTTTTCCTCTTGTTGTCCGGTTTGAGTTGTGGTTCTTTGTGTTTTCTCTGCCCCTGCCTGCGCCTGCTGATACATCTTGCCGGCGGCTTCATGCCACACAGTGGTAAGCGCCTCGGTGGATGACCTTATCTCATCCATGTTGCTGGTCTTCAAAGCCTCTTTAACTCTTGCCATAGCCGCTTCCACTTTGGCTCTGGTGTCAGAATCCAGCTTGTCTCCATACTCACGCAGTCCTTTTTCGGTCTCGTAGACCATCTGGTCAGCCCGGTTCTTTGTATCCGCTTCCTCTCGTTTCTTCTTATCCTCAGTCGCATGGAGATCAGAATCCTTTACCATTTTCTGAATTTCCTGTTCGGTCAGTCCGCTGGATGCCTCGATCTTAATGCTCTGCTGTTTTCCGGTAGCCTTATCTTTGGCTGACACGTTCAAAATACCGTTGGCATCGATGTCAAAGCCCACCTCAATTTGTGGCATTCCCCGGGGTGCTGGCGGTATGCCATCCAGATGGAATCTGCCGATGGTCTTGTTATCCACAGCCATGGGTCGCTCGCCCTGAAGCACGTGGACCTCCACCGAGGTCTGGTTGTTTTCAGCGGTGGTGAAGATCTCACTTTTGCGGGTGGGTATGGTAGTGTTTCTCTCGATCAGCCTGGTGAACACGTTACCTAAGGTCTCGATACCTAGTGAAAGGGGAGTAACGTCCAGAAGCAGGACATCCTTTACGTCACCGGCTAAAACTCCGCCCTGAATGGCGGCTCCCACAGCCACCACCTCATCTGGATTTACTCCTTTGTGCGGCTCCTTGCCAAAAAGCTGACGGACCGTCTCCTGAACTTTGGGCATACGGGTCATTCCACCCACCAGGATCACCTCATTAATGTCGGAGACGGATAAACCAGCATCAGAGAGAGCCTTCTTGCACGGCTCGACGGTCCTCTGGATTAAATCATCCACCAACTGTTCTAACTTGGCTCTGGTCAGAGTCAGATTGAGGTGTTTGGGACCGGAAGCGTCTGCAGTTATGAAGGGAAGATTGATGTTGGTCTCCATGGTGCTGGAAAGCTCACACTTTGCCTTCTCCGCGGCTTCCTTTAACCTCTGTAGAGCTATTGGATCTCTAGAAAGGTCTATGCCTTCTTGTTTTTTAAACTCAGCCACGATCCAGTCGATTACGCGCTTGTCAAAATCATCTCCGCCCAGGTGAGTGTCTCCGTTGGTGGACTTCACCTCAAAGACCCCATCCCCTAACTCCAGTATGGAGATGTCAAATGTTCCACCGCCTAAGTCAAAAACCGCAATCTTTTCATCTTTCTTCTTATCCAGTCCGTAAGCCAAAGAGGCGGCGGTGGGCTCGTTTATGATCCTTTTCACCTCCAGTCCGGCGATCCTTCCGGCATCTTTGGTGGCTTGTCTCTGGCTGTCGTTGAAATAGGCGGGCACGGTAATGACCGCCTCGGTCACCTTGTGACCCAGGTAGTCCTCTGCGGTCTGCTTCATCTTCTGCAAAACCATGGCTGAGATCTCAGGAGGTGAATATTCCTTATCCTGAATTTTCACCCTGGCATCACCGTTGGGTCCTTCCACTACCTTAAAGGGAACAGTCTTTATTTCGGATTCCACCTCTTTGTATTTGCGCCCCACAAATCTCTTGATGGAAAAGACTGTGTTGCCCGGATTGGTAATAGCCTGTCTTTTTGCCACCTGACCGACCAATCTTTCGCCGGTCTTGGTGAACGCCACCACCGAGGGTGTGGTTCTGGCGCCTTCTGCATTTTGAATGACCACCGGCCCCCCCCCCTCCATCACCGCCACACACGAGTTGGTTGTTCCCAAGTCAATTCCGATAATTTTACTCATTTTCATCACTTCCTTCCATAATAGTAAATTTTAGCGTAGGGACAGGGCTTGTCCCTGTCCGTCTTTCTGTAAGACTGTAAGGACAGCCACGAGGGCTGTCCCTACGTTACATATCCATTACTTACGTCAAAGCCTGTTCCATCCAGAAGAAGAACAGAGCCGGCATCGTTTTCTCAGATCAGAGAGGGAGGAGAGAATCTCTCCTCTCCCAGGATCCTTTTACTCAATGCTGATCGGGATCTCCTTCGGCTTGACCTCCTCGGTCTTCGGCAGGGTGATGCTCAGCACACCATTCTTGTAGCTGGCTTCGATCGTGTCGGTCTTAACCGAGGTGGGCAGTTGGAAGGAGCGGCAGAAGGAACCATAACTTCGCTCTATCCGATGATAGTTTTTATCCTTCTCCTCCTTCTCTTGCTTCTTCTCACCTTTCAGAGTTAGGAGATTGTCCTGAATGGATATCTTGACGTCGTCCTTGTTCATTCCGGGCATCTCCGCTTTGATGATCACACTGTCCTTGTCCTCGGAGACGTCAACGCTGGGCGTCCACACCCCCTCAGTCCACTCAACTCTCGCCGGTCTGTGACCGAAGAAATCTTCAAACAGCCTGTTCATCTCATCCTGGACGCTCAGAATATCCCTGAAAGGTCTCCATCTGGTAATAGCCATCACTTCTCCCTCCTTTCATTGGTTTAATTAAAGTTAACTCAATTGGCTCCTCGTTTTTCTCATTCTTCATAAAACTCCTTCCGCAACAATCGTGCCAAATTTGAACAATTGAGCTAATCTGTTGTATTTCAAACGTTTAGAGAAATCTGGATATTTGGATTTATTGTATTCAACATGTCAGTTTGACACAACAAGTGTAATAATGGCTCTATCACTGTCATAATGGCAATCAAAAATGGCAGTAACTTAAAGGTGTTCTTGGTCTAGTTTGACTATTCTTAAAGAAACCTCACCCCTATCTCTCTTTCAACTTATTGGAGAGGGGGAGCAAAGGAGAGAGATAAAAAAACAGGCAAAATTAGACAAAAAAACTGGATGAAAAGCCACAAACTCCTTGGATGCTAACTGGGATGTTTTTGGAAGGTGTATTTATTCAATGAGGAAAATCAGTGGAAAGAACAAACCGCAGGATACGATGGTTTCCGGTGTCAGCCACATACACGATCTTATTGGCATAGGCGATCCCCTTGGGATTCTTGAACTCCTCATCGCCTGTGCCCTCTTTCCCGAAGGAGAGAATACGCACTCCATTTCGAGAGAACTTATGCACTTGATTTTTTTCGCTGTCCACCACAAAGATATTCTCAAACTCATCTACCGTCACATCCTCTGCCCGCCCGAAAGTGCCCTGCCAGTAGATGTTGGAGCTGTCGGTGCGGGGAATTAAGGGGTGGAAGTCGTTCCCGTCCAGAAGCTGGACAGAAAAGTAAGAGAGAACCTGGCAGAAGAGAAACCTGAACTCATCTCTCCACAAATAGGTGAATAACCCGGTAGGACCATGGGTTTTGGAGAGTTCGTAGCCGCTCGGGATCGCCGCTCCCAAGTTATACAATACATCTGGTTCCAGTAAGATAAACCGATCTATCTGGTTTCTCGTGGAGTCGCATACAAAGTACTGCCCGTAACCCTGCACGGGGCGGGGATCAGGTGCTATGGCTTTATAACTAGTTGCAACGGTATCTACGAAGTAGACCGTATCAATCAGAGCTATAACGGTATCAATGACTATGCTGTCCGGGGTAACTACGACGGTATCGATGACGGTGTCCGGGCGAACAACCATAGTGCTATCGTAGATATCAGCCCCAGCATAAAGCGAGTCAAACGTCTCGTTATCCTTTAGCTTAATGTATATCGTATTGCCGCCAGTAGCCAGAAGCCTCATCACTCGGTCCTGGGATACACTGCTTGGGTGCCTTACTCCCTCGTATTGATCTATGAAGTTGCCTGCCTGATCGAGCTTCACGATCCTGTCGTTTCCGGTATCGGCTATATATATATAGCCGTCAAAGCCCACATGCACGTCCTGCGGTTGGTTGAAGGGAATTCCTCCCGCCGCTGTCCAGGCTCGGGAGATTGAGGGTGCTGTAGGAAGTTTAACCCTTTTCCCGCAGCCGGAAAACACAAAAAGCAAAATTAGTATTAGCAGATATCTTTTTTTCATGATAAGTTTGTAGCGTCGCACCCCTGTGTGCGACGCCCTTCGTCCGAGACAAGCTCGGACGCCATATTAAACATTTTGTAACGTAACCTCATCTGGTGTTCCTGAATAAGGGTAATCATCTGGAGTCTGACTCAACCCCTTTCTTATAGGATTAGCCAGTATATACTTAAAAATCTCAACTAAACTTTCCTCTCTTCTGACAATGTGGTCATAAAAACCTCGCTGCCACAATTTTCCCGTTCCTGAGAATCTCCAGAAAATTCGAGTGCTTAAACTTTTAAATGTCTGCACATATTGAGAAACTGATCTCCCACTGTCAACTGGGCTTATAAGTAAATGCAAATGATCTGGCATCAGACAATATGCAAATACTCTATACCCAAATCGTTTTGAACAGTCTTTTAGACAATTTATGGTTTCTTCGGCAAGCTTTGGATCAGAAAAAACGTTTTTACCTTTCGACGAACACAGAGTGAGAAAATACACTGTGCAAGTTGAATAATCGAATCCCTTCAACCGCAAGGAGCGGTTTTTGCCGTAAGTTTTGTAATGGTTTTTTCCGTTCTTTTTCATTTTTTATGTTCTTATGTAATGTCGCACCTCCGTGTGCGACGCCCCTCGTCCGAGACAAGCTCGGACGCTACGTTCTAATCCGCATATTTACCAAAAGCCAATGTTACGTTTACCTGTGGCGTCACAACTCCGTGTGTGACGCCCCTCGTCCGAGACAAGCTCGGACGCTACGTTCTAATCCGCATATTTACCAAAAGCCAATGTTACGTTTATCTGTAGCGTCACAACTCCGTGTGTGACGCCCCTCGTCCGAGACAAGCTCGGACGCTACAGTTTAAACTCAATTCTCACCACCTGACAGATATCCCAACCTTGATGTGCCGTGGTGCCAAAAATCCGGATGGATCCGACCACAGAGGCAGCTTTTTGCTCCTCTCCGGCAGATTGGGGTCGCCCTCAGCATATGGGATCACATCATCCTTTTGATAGGCATCTCCAGAGAGAGGATTGACGATCACCGCATTTTTGTGATTAAATAAATTAGTTACCTCCAGCAGGAAACTGTATTTCAGATTCTTCCAATAAAAGTGTTTGCGAAAAGAAAGATCCAAACTGGACCAGAACTTCCCAATTTTGGAATTGATCTCTCCATCCTGAACAAAGTCAACTTCTCCTTCGGGTGAAATAATCTGTCTGTAGGGAGTGTATCTCTGACCTGCATGCGCCCAGAAATTCAGGCTTAAATCCCACTGTGGTGGCAATCTTAAACCAAAAAGTCTTAATCTTTTCTGGTTGGAAAAGAAATTTGTTTTTAGCACCACCTGCCAGGGTTTGTCCCAGTCGAAGATATGCTCCTGATAGATTTCTTGAGCGGATCTTCCTCCGATCCCCTTCAATATATCTTCTGGATCGGACCTCTCTCCGCTCGCTTTTGAGAATCCCACCTGCAGGGAGCCAGAAAAGAAATCTCCCACTTTTCGTTTATATTCTATCTCCACTCCCCGACTGGTGGCAAAGTCTAAGTTGAAATATATCAAGTATGCGTTTTCCGGTCTTAAAGTATCCGGGATCACCCGGGCCGCGGTGATATAATCAAGTATGCTTCGATAATATCCCACCAGGCTTAGTGCATCATTTTCGCTCAGGATGGATTTAATCCCCACCTCATATGAAGACACTCTCTCGGAATTTAGATTGGGATTTCCCAAAAGCTGGTAGCTCGATTCGGTTGAGGAATAGAGCTTGGCATAAAGATACTGCGGGTTTGGTCGTCTGAAGAGCCACCCATAATTGAAAAAGAAACTGGTGTTTTTGCCCAAGGGGGCGGAAAATCCGAATCGGGGACTGAATGTCCCCTTTCCTCGATGCCCTAAAAACTCAAAAGTTTTGTTCTCAAAATCCTTTCTCATCTCCGGCGTTATAAAGGGAAGGCTGGTATCCTGCATTGCCCTTTCCACGTATTTGCCTGGAAACCAGAAGTCATATCGCAAACCAAAGTTCAGGATAGCTTGCTCCAGCTTCAAATCGTTCTCCCAAAAGATTGACCCGTCGTTGGCGTGCACCTTATAGAGGTCATAGCTTAACCCCAATCCGTACGTCCCCAGCCAGGGCTTGTAAATATCCAACAACTGGATGGTTTGATAATCTTCTGAGAAACCAGCCCGAAGGGTGTAAAGATCGCTCATCACCCGGATCAGCTTTAAGTTTATCCCGTAAGTCTCAACAAAATGATCATACCAGGCATCCCCATCCCCTTGATCATAAAATCCATCCGGACCTTTGATTACGATATAGTGGGTGCTGTCCGGGCTTAGCGCAATCTCAAAGGGATAAGCATCCAGCGGCATGGTGTAAGATGACCAATTCTTACCGTTCACGTCTGAATGCAGATTGGTGAAATAGCGGCTAAGGCTTGCGGAAAGGAGGTGTCTTTCCCCAATTATTTTGCGAAAAGAGAGAAGTTGAAAGTTGGCCTCGTGGGTGAAGGTATTGTAATTTTCTAAAATCCTGGAATACTCAAAAGGAGGACCATAACTATAGGTAGGAAGGTTTATCCGGGTCAAAAGGACGCTTTTGTCCTGATTGATCACCACAGATTTTCCCGAAGTAAAAAAGCATTTAAAGGTGGGGTTCTTCCAGGTGAGTTTAAATACGGCAAAATAGCGATTATCCTCACGAGGTGAGAGTGTGGTTTTTCCAAAAGGGGAGGAAAAAAGCTCTCCTGGATGTTTCAGATGCGTGTCGGAAAGGTTTATATTGGTATTGAAGAAAAAATAGAAGTCTCCGGGAACTCTCAAGCCCATTTTTGAAAGACTGGATTTGAAAAGATTCGCCGGACCGGAAAGACTGAAATCCCATATATCGGTGTTAAAACTGGAAGGGGACTTAAAACCCAACTCATCGGTTTTGTAGGTAAAAGACCCCTCAAAATTTTCCCCTCCCTCCTTTATTTGCATCTCCACCACCCCGGCGGTGACCTGACCATATCCAGCACTCAGCCCTCCGGAAATGAGATCAAGCTTTTCGATAGCGGTTGGGGAGATGGCAACTCCATATCCACTTCGGGTGAATGGATCATTTATCAGAAGCTCATCTATGAAAAACAGATTTTCGTAGGACCTCCCTCCCCGAATGTGAAGCTCACTTTTGTCCTGAATCACTCCCACCTGTTGTGAAACGATCTCCTTCAGATCCGTTGCAGGAATAAGTTCTAATTCCTGGGAGGTTAGCTCTCTTCTGGTGGCAGGCAGTTTGATGTCCAGCATCGGTCTTTCACCCACCACCCTCACTCCTCTTTCTAAGATGATGGGAGAGAATCGAAGCTTGATGATAAGCTGGGTTGTCTGCCCCGGTTTTACCTCGAGATTTGCTCGTCTGGTTTTCAGATAACCGATCAATGAAACTTCTATTTGATAGATTCCCTCAGGCAGGTTCTTGAAAACGAAGATGCCGTCTTGATCCGCTATTGCTTTAAGATCAGTCTCTGTTATGGTAATGTTAGCTCCGGGAAGGGGTTCTTCTGTTTCGTAACTTATGATTTTCCCCCGAAGCTCACCGGTGGGGTTATCCTGTGCTTTCGCACCAACGAAGGATGGAGCCAAAAGACCTAAAATTATTAAAACACCCAGAGCTTTTTTCACATACCAAAGTTAATTTGCAGAACCAGTGGTGTCAAGCGAAAGAATAGAAGTCTTTTTAAAAAATAGAGCAGCACGGTCAGGCAATAGCAATCGTTACAAAAATAATCAAAACCCATCCCACATCCTTCACCGCCTCATCGGCTCAAAAAATGAACGATAAAATATTTAACTTACCTCCAGTTGTATTGGATCATCATCTTAGGTCTAAAACTGAATACAATGTATTTCTAACTTATCTTAGAAGTTCGTTTTTTTCCTTGACAAATAAGAACTGATCTTCTTACTTTCATGGAAGTTTAGGAGATTTGTGTAGGATTGGATCCTGAGACGGGGAGGGAAATTTCCAATGCCCCACGTTGATGTTTACAAGAAATCATTTAACTTAGCTTTTTCCTATCTGTCAAAAAGCATTCTTTATTGCTCCTGGCAGGTGACTTATAGGTGTAACTTCCGTTGCTCCTTTTGCGGCTACTGGAAGATGAAAACCAGAAAAGAGGAGGAGCTTTCCGTCTCTGATTTCGCTTTAGGCGCAAGGAAGCTAAAGAAAATAGGTCCCATGTTTGTTTCTCTGGCAGGTGGAGAACCCATGATCAGAAAAGATTTACCTGAAATAGTATCTGCCGTCTCCCCTTATCATTTCCCCTTCATAACCACCAATGGCTGGTTGGTTACATCGGAAAAAGCCAAAAGGCTTTTTGGGGCCGGGCTTATGGGTGCCGTGGTCTCCTTAGATTTTACCGATGAGAAAAAACATGATGAAAATCGGGGAAAAGAGGGGGCTTTCAAAAGAGCGGTTGCCGCGGTAAAATATTTCGTGGAGGCAAAAACCAGTAAGTTCCAAAGGGTTGATATCACTGCTGTGCTCCTCAAAGAAAACATAGATGAGATCGAGAAACTCATAATTTTTGCAAAAAAGCTGGGGGCGGAATTTACCCTTCAGCCGTATGCCCACATAAAGACAGATGGCCATGACGGCGCCGGGATATCCGATCATACAATCACACAGGAGGTCTCCGATCACCTTCTGAAGCTAAAGAAAAAGTATCCCAACTTCAAATCCACCCCGGAATATCTGCGAAGGTTTGATGAGTTTTTCCAGGGAGGCATCGATGGCTGTCAGGCGGGGAGGCTGTTTTTCAACATCGATCAGAAGGGAGACATTGCCAAGTGCGTGGAGGATCTAAAAAATCCGGTGGGAAACATCAGAACCATTGGGATTGATGAGCTGAAAAATGCGCTCCTCCAAAAACAGAGGGAAAACAGGTGCAAGGATTGCTGGTATGGTTGTAGAGGGGAAGTGGAATGCTTCTACACCTGGAATGGAGTAAAAAATACGTTAGCCAGAATCATCTCAAGAAATGGGCACAGGGATGGATCTGATTTTTGATAAAAAACACATACTAAAAGGCTTCCGGCTGTTTGTCCTTTTAAGTCTTCTGGGCTTTGCCACAATATTCTTTTTCACCACCACAGGGGAAAGCCTTAAAGCTTTGCAGTCGTTTAAAGCCGAATTTTTGTTTCTGGCATTCTTTTTGGTTCTGGTGGATTTCTTTCTGGGTGGCTTGCGTATCTATGTGTTTTTCACCAAGAGCATTTTGAAAAGGGTTAGCCTTCTTGATTGCGCCAAAGCTAATTTAGCCAATATCTTTGTTGCCGCCATTACCCCTTCTAACACCGGAGGTGGCCCTGCACAGCTTTATATTCTCAATCGGCGGGGGGTTCCGCTTTCCGGCGCCATATCGGTCAGTTTGATTAATTTTTTCTCCTCCATGTTCTTCTTCTTTCTCGGTTTCCTTGCAGTTTTCTTCTTCACCGATGGAGGGATTTCCCCCAAAGGTCTAGCCTATCTGATTCGATACAGCTTCCTGGTATTTTCATTAGTCTCTGTAATGGGAGTTTTCCTGCTCATAAAACCCGAATCCCTGAGCTTTTTATTTAAGATTTTTTCCTGGATCGCGGGGATAATCTGGAAAAAAGACAAAGAGAAACAAAAGAGGATATCGGAAAAGTTTAAAGACCAGGTGGTTCAACTAAGGTTCTACCTGCAGCATTTCTTTCATAACGAAAGACTGATTTTGTTTGGCAGTTTTCTTTTGACCATCTTGCTTTATTTCAACAAATACCTGATAGCCTATGTGATTTTAAGGAGTTTGGGGCTGGACGTGAATTTCATGCAGGTGATGTATCTTCAGATCATCCAGTTCTTTATTCTATATTTCTCTCCCACCCCGGGAGCCAGCGGAATTGCTGAAGTTAGCTCTGTTTCCTTGATGTCCACCATCATACCAACCGGCTATCTTCCCGTATTTGCCATCCTGTGGAGGTTTTTCACTACTTATGTAGGCGTAACCTGTGGGGGGTGGATCACGCTTAAGGATTTAAACCAGCATTTCAAAGAAAAACAGATAGAACTGGAAAGAGTCGCAGAGAAGGCTCACCTTGCCGCCCCCTGAGTAAATGCTAAAAACTATCCCGCCTGAAGAAATTTCGTATTTTTTATATATAGAGGACTCTGAAAAAATTAAATGGGGAAAGGTTTTTATGGAGTGTCCCGCCTTTGGCGGGACCCAAACCCGCTTACCACACAAGGAACTTTCATATGGTTCACCTAAAGGTGAACACTCCAAAATTTCTTTCCAGACATATTTTGGAAGGTCTCATACGGAATTCAGAAGGGAGTGCTTTTGCGATCACAAAACTCAGGAGTAAGGCATGGTCAAATCTTTTTTTATCATATTCTTGGGATTAAGCCTCTTGGGATTGCCTTCGCTGGCACAGGCTGAAATTTGGTATGTCGATGACTTGGGCGATGGTAAAGTTGGTTCAGGTTCACAGCACGATCCTTTTCGCGATCTTCAGCCTGCTATAGATTCTGCTGCGGACGGGGATAGACTTCTGATAATGCCCGGAACGTACGAAGCTCATCCGGATTCTTATCCTGAAGAACTCTGCGGCAATTGCGAGCAACATAAAACTTATGTGAAAACCACCAGAGGTTTTTTAATCAAAGACAAAGCCCTTGAGATTGTGGGCTCAGGAATTGACAGTACCATTCTGGTCACAAGGGCAGGATACGGAGTTCTGTTCGAGCACAGCCGCGGCTCGATTATAACAAATCTGACAATTACCGGTGGAGTCCGCGATCCGGATGGAATGGCAACCGATGCCGGAGTGGTAGCAAAGTTTTCCACGGTGACTGTGAAAAACGTCAAGATCAGCGATAACACCCATCAACTCGAAGACGTGGTGGTGGGCATTGGGGGAGTATTCGGAAGGGAGAATTCAGAGCTTTTCATCATGGATAACGTCATAGAGAACAATGGCTGGGATGGAATCGCTTTATATCGGGGAGCAAATGCTTACATTTCGGACAATGAGATCTGTGACGGTCGGGGAGCGGGAATCGGCATAACATGGGATGCCACAGCTATCGTGTATCGCAACCGCATCTCTGGATACTGGAAGGGAATCGGCACTTTCGGAGATTCCCGGGCGGTGGTAAGAAACAATGCGGTTTATGATAACTTAGGCTGGGGTGTAATCGCCACCGGAAACTCCTTTATGGAGGCTTCCAACAACGTGATTACCCGAAACGGCAACTGCGGTTTTGCTCCCTGGAGCCAGACTGCTCGTGGCACGCTCATAAATAATATCGTTACCGAAAACGGCTGGAGAAAAGAGTGGGTCTGCCCTTGCGTGGGAATCTGGATGTATGGGAAACCTGAGAATTTCGTGATCTCTCATAATATCGTCTGGAGAAATGAGGAAGGAAACTACAGGGACATGGATGATTTGACGGGACAGAACGGAAACATCTCGGCAGACCCGCTATTTCGAGGCAAAATCGATTTCCGTCTGATGCCGGGTTCACCAGCGATCGACTCCGGCGATTCGGTCTTCACCGATCCGGATGGGGGACCTTCCGATATGGGAATTTACGGTGGCCCCGGCGCCCGCATAGACTCAGATTATAAAGCTCAGGTGGAAGATACCTCCTTTATAGAGTTGGTAGCGGTTGGGGACGTGATGCTTGCCAGAGGGGTAGGTAAAAAAATCAGAGAATTTGGACCAAACTATCCCTTTAGAAAAATCCAGGAAATTATAAGCCAGGCGGACATCGCATTTTGCAATTTAGAATGTGCCGTCTCCCCGGACGCAACCGGAAAATCTAAAGGCAATGTCTTTTGCGTCAAGCCCGCGGACGCCAAAGGGCTTTCCTATGCTGGATTTGACGTAGTCTCCCTGGCAAACAACCATATGTTCGATTGTGAAAAGAAAGGCATCCTTAGCACCATGGAATTTTTGACCAAAGAGAAGATAAGGTTTGCAGGAGCAGGAAAGACAACTGCTGAAGCTATACGTCCAGCAATCTTTGATGTGCGAAACATAAGAGTTGGCTTTTTGGCATTCTGTGCCTATCCCATGGATTGGATAAATTTAGAAGAGGACGATCCTGCAATAGCTTTCTATGATTCAACCATTGCGATTGAAGCTGTCAGCGAGCTCAAGAAAAAGGCTGACGTGGTCGTGGTCTCTATGCATTGGGGAGACGAGTATAAGAAGCTCCCCAACTCTTCACAAATCAATATCGCTCATCAGTTGATAGATGCCGGCGCGGATTTGATTCTGGGACATCATCCGCATGTAACACAGAAAATTGATATGTATAAGGATGGACTGATCGCCTACAGTTTGGGGAATTTCGTTTTCGATCAACGCAAGCCTGAGACCAAAAAAAGCATGATATTTAGGACCAAAATTACCAAAAAGGGAGTGGCTCTGCTTCCACCTTTGCCGGTTGAGATCGAAAATTTTCAGCCGGGTATCATAGAAGAAATTCTAAAGAAGACAGAAGAGATCGATATGCAAAGATACTGAAGAATAGTGCCAGGAGCACGGGGCTTCTGACCTACAGCCTGTCCTACCGGCTGGACTTGCTGGACTTACTGGACATGCGGGACTTGCGGATGGCTGTTTTTCATTTTTTCAGTTGTCCTGCGGTATGAGTTGTGCCGTTCATAAAAAAGGAAATAACGAACTTGCGATACTGGTGTTTCTGGTGCTTCTGGTGCTTCTGGTGGTTGTTTTTATTTTTTTTCACTTTTCCTCCAACTTGGCTGAGTTCAAGGTGTTAGGTTCAAAATTTAAGGCTCAAGGTTCAAGGTTTAAGGTTAAAAGATCAAAATTCAAAGTTTTGCATCCTGTAAATTCGGTAAGGGTGCATGTATAATATACTGTCTCTCATAAATGCCGGAGCTATCCTTTTCACCATTAAAGTTGTAGCTAATATGCTTTTTGTGGTAAGAAAGACTACAGGTTAGGTGCCCTGCGCACCTGACGACTGAAGAGTATCAGAAGCACGGGACTCCTCACCTACTGATTTTAATTTGATTTCCCTCTTTTGCTGGCGTTTAGAATGGTAATACCGACTATCTCGCCTTTCTCATATCGGATGATGATGTCGTCGTCAGTTAGTTCACTGTCGTCCGCATGAGAGGGCTTCTTGAAGTTCAAATACAAAACGTCCGCCTCTTTGTCATAGCTCGACCATACTTGTTCATACGGAATCCGCACTAACTGAGGCACGACATCCAAAATTCTTTTAAGTTCTAAACTGGCCACAATTTTCTCCTTTTTTCAAATTGTTTGGGTCTGCTGGTTAGAAAAGCTGTAATCACAAAGCCGTCCTCTTTGCTTCTCTCTCTGTATATTACTACGAGGTATTGTGTGGCTTTTATTTCTTTAGCTGCAATACATTCCCCTGATTTACCTTCATATATTGCATCGGGGCTTTCAATTGCTTCGAGCACTTCAAAATAATAACCCGCCATTTCCGAATGTTCTTCTGTGATATGAAGCCATCTTTCTTCGGTTAGCCGGATGGGCACGCCATTTTTGGAATTGACTGTTCTCATTCTTTCTTAGCCTCGTAAGTCAGGTGCCCTGCGCACTTGACAAATGAATAGTGTCAGGAGCACGGGGCTTCTGGCCTACTACTGGTGGAATTTCTCAATAATCTCGTCAAGATTGCCGCCGCCATTTTCTTGCGCGAATTGAAACACGTTCTTCCAAAAGGAATTGACTCCTTCGGGTTCTTCACGCACTGTGCGCCGAACATCAATGAAGTCAATAAGTTCAATAGCGTTATACTCGATGATGGCTCGTCTCTCGCTTGTAAGGTGGAGATTCTTTACATGTTGGCTCGTCAGCCTTTCCAGACCAATAAGGCCGCGGTGGCTAAACAGCTCTGGATTCCACTTGGATATGATGAAAAGGCAATCTTCGAGATGATAGTACAAGTCAGTTCCTCGCAAGTGGTATATGACATCCACTGCGTTTGCTCCAAGGATCATGGCGTCGCGCCACTCATCCCGTCGTGGCTCATGATATTCCACGCCATCGCACTCGAAAGCTACTCTACTCTCTGGGGAAACTGCAAGAAAGTCGAGTCTAAACTTGCCACAGATCGTATCAACTTCGACTTGCTTGTCAAAAGCCACCGTCTCGCCTAGATACTTCACAGCGTTCCAAGCAAAAAGATCTTCCAATGGACTTTCGTATGGCGGGTCATACATTGGAGTGTTCACGGGCTCCCCTTCGGAAGCGCACCCTAACGACCAAGTCCAGCGGCGGGCAACTGCCCGTCCGTTGCGACGATTAGTTAGGCTGATAAAATGGTTGCTATTCCTATTTTTTCAGAACTCAGTGAATTCACGACGTCGTAAACCTCCGAGGTCAAGCTATCGTTTCTTTGGATCAATCTTTATCTCCCACTTCTCCATAGTCAATGCACCGATACTGGCATCCAGTTCATAACCATCTGCCTTGCCAATCTCGTCATGGGAACTGCCTCTGCATCAAATTCTAAACCCTCAATCTTGCCCAGTGCTACACAAAGCTCCTTCATCTCGATCTCTTTTCCACCCAAGGCAACCCTGTTGGGTTTCATAATAGTTCTTTTAGGAACATCCCGAAGAAGTTGAGTCCGAATATAAGTATAAATTGAACCAGCATCAAATAAGGCAACTCCAGGTTTTCCTTCGATCTCAATCTCCTTTATAACCCTGCCCATCATCGCCTCCGTAACTGAAAAAAATGTAGCTTTGACTCCTCTTAGCTCCTATATTTTTGTTAGCCTAACTATTGGTTTTACGGTTGCCGTATAAAAACCCTTGTCTGCCTTTGCGCCAGCCAAAGACATCAAATCATATCACCCTAAGCTGAGTCTTACCCGATAGCAATAGTATATTATAATCATTCATGTAACCTTGTCAACCACTTTTGAAATTACTTTCCCGATTGATTTCCCTGCTTAAGGCGAGTGTTCCATGGCTGGCAGGCTTCACCTGCCGTTCATCCCACGTTGGTGAAGAACACCAACGGGAAGCGAACTAATATGGTTCGGGGTGAGCCTCGTAGGTCAGGAGCACGGGGCTCCTGACCTACTACTAATCTTCAAAGCCAAATTGACCAAAAAAGGAGTGGATAGTTTTTCGACACTTCCCATTGAAATAGTGAATTTCCGGCCAAACCTTTCCCAGAGAAAATGAGTTTTAGGGTCTGCTGTTGACGAAGAAAACTGACGGTAAGCGGAGAAATAGTTTCACAGAAGATTAAGCAATGAGGCAGATTTATCAACAAATCGAATGGGGGAAATCATTTTTAATCCGTTACATCCGTTTAATCCGTTGACAGGTTATCGCAACAACACCATTTTCTTGGTTTGCGAAAATTCGGGAGTCGTCATTCGATATAAATACATTCCACTGGAAACCTCTTTGCCTGAATCATCCTTTCCATCCCAATCCACCACCTTATGCCCTGCCTTCAGATATTGATCCACTAAGGTTCTGACCTTTTGACCCAAGATATTAAAAATCTCAAGTTTCAGCTGACCGGATTTTGGCATGGTAAACCCAATATTCGTTTCGGGATTAAACGGGTTGGGATAGTTTTGCGATAGTGAATAGGAAGCTGGGATATTTTCTTCATCCGCAAATTCCTTGACCTCGTCAGCACCGAAGTAAGATTCCAAGACCATCAAAGAATATTTGTCCGCTACGTAGATGTAGCCGTCTGCGAGAAAAGCATCATAAGCGAAACCTGGGGTATCATACTCGGTGACCAAATAAGGATGATAAGGGTCCGCTATGCTAATCACTTTTAGACCACTTTGGCCACAGGTTACATATGCCAAGGTATCCTTAATAGAGATGCTTCTTGTGGAAAACTCCCAATAGGGCGTTAAAGGCAAACTGAACGAGGCAACTAAATGCGGATTATCTGGCTCGCTAACGTCATAGATATATAAATGGTAACCTGAGGAAACAACATACGCAAAGCTGTCTTTGACGAAGATGTCAGCACAATCATAAAATGCTACTGGGTACCGATGACCAATTAAGTATGGATTCTGGGGATCACTAATGCTTACTATATACAAGTCTCCGTCAAACATGTCACCAGCACCCACATAAGCCAAACTGTCAAGAATAAATATGGAAGAAAAGTCGGATGCGTAATTGTATGGAAGGTTATAGGTCCCAACCAATTGTGGCGCTAAGGGACTGGCTACATTTATAATCTTTAGTTTTCCATTGTATGCGGCGTATTCCCCAGATTCAATGAGGTATGCTAACGTGTCTTCTACGAAGACATCTTTAACAGGTTCTATTGTTGGGTAGGACCCGACCCAAAATGGCATGGATGGATTGTTTACGTAAAATACCTGTAAACCGGAGGTATCAGCAATACATGCGATATCACCCTTAACAAAGATTCTTGAAGCTGAACCGGGCGAGGGGCAACTGCCCAGCACTTCAGGCTTTGCAGGATCACTGACGTTACATATCTTCAATTCATCTTTGACCAACACGTAAGCCAGGTTGTCTTGAAGGAAGACCTGTTTCACCCAGGGCGTATCCAAGCTTCCCTGACGCCAGATATGTGGTGTGTATTTAATATTTATTATTTCCAAACCACTTATCTTTTGACCATGGAACCAATTTATATCTCCATCGGTGCACTTTGCCACATAAGCCAAGCCATTCTTTACCCAGACACCGTAAGCATACGCGCCCATGTAAAAGGCTCCCACTAACTCCGGCTCGGTCGGATTCACTGCATTTATGACGTGTAGCCACCCTAAGCCAACCACATAGACTAAAGTATCCACGACAAACACTTCCTCACTCGATACATGATAATTTCCTATCGCCTGTGGTTGATTTGGATTTTTTATATTAATTATTTTGAAGCCATCCGGAACCCACCAATTTGCTACATAGACTAGAGTGTCTCTGACAAAGAGACCCTGGGAGAAGGAAGAGTCAGGATACCGCCCCAAAGTGTCAGGGCTCGTGGGATATGAGACATCCAGGATAAAAAGACCGCCATAACTATCCGCCACGTAAGCATAATCTCCATACACAAAGATATCGCGGGGGTAGTCTCGGGTGTCGTAATTCCAAACAGGTTCAGGATGATCCGGATTTGAAACATCGATTATATATATGCCATGCCAATCGTCTGCAACGTACGCATAATCTCCCTTGACAAAAACATCCCAGGAATGGCCGGGCGTATCGTAATGTCCTCTTGGGGTGGGATTCAAAGGATTTGATATGTCAATTATCTGTAGCCCCCAATGACCGTCAGCCAAATACGCAAAACCACTCTTGACAAAAATGCCTTCTCCTCTGCCAGGAAAAAATAGGGAACTTACTAACACCGGATTAGTGGAATCTAAAACATCGATGATCCCGAGTCCATTCACAAAGGCACAATAAGCATAATCGCCTTCAACAAAAACGTTGCTGATTTCTGACCATAGGATGCTACTTGTATAGGTGATGAATGAATCCTCAGAAGTAGCGAAAAGAGCATTCTGCTCCTTTGGGTGAATCGACCATATGTCCGAAAAGTGCTTTTCCTTTTCATTTTCCACAGATTGGATTTCTTTAGGTTCGTTCACCGATTCTTTTTGTGGCACTTCACTTGCCCGGATTAAAAAAGAGAACGGCAAAAGCGAAACACACAAAAAGACTCCCACCACCCAAAATTTTTGGAGCTTCATGGTCACCTCCTATGGCAACGATCCAAGTTTTACCGAATCAACTAAGTCTTGCTTCTGACCAATGAAATCAGAACGTTATTCGCATACCATTATATTATATGCACTGCTCTAACTTGTCAAGCGATTTAAGAGACTGTGGGAAAAAAATTTGTAGAAGAATGTCCTTCAACTGCTGGATTTCAATAACTGTTGTTGCGGGGTACCCTTACCCCGCAACTTCTGTGGTTCAGGGTGTCTATCTGAGGCAGATCCGCCTTCGGCGGAAGGGCATTCTGAACCAACGCTTACAGGAGTTGCTTTTCCAGATCAAATTCCATCCCATCGCTGGCGGCAATGGTTTTGATTCCGATTTCTTTTTCGATCTTTTCCGCTATCTCCCAGGGCTTGGAGCGGATCATGGTCATGCCAAAATGTGTCAATATAGCCTGCTTGGGGCGTATCCCTTTTATGATCTTTTTGACGTCCTCAAGGTTTAGATGATCCACGTCCAATTTCTTTCCACCTTTTCCATCATAACGGACCACATTTATTATAATCAAATCGCTTTTTTTGTATTTGTCTATCAGGTCCGGGAAGAATCTTGAATCGACGATAAAGGAAATGGTATATCTGGGAGTTTTAAACACAATCCCGTAGGTCTCAACCGGATGAATATGACGCAGAGGAGTGGAAATTTCAATATCGCCTAAGGTATAGGTGGCTCCCTCTTTCAGGACAAAAATTTCGTTCAGGTAATCCCTCACATATTTTAAAACAATAGGATCATCTTCTAAAGCTGATCGGGGAGCAAATAGTGCTCCCTTTTTGGAGAAGCCGCCATTGGTCATGGCTTCGATCATGATGTTCACATCGTTAGCATGATCGATATGTTGATGAGACAAAATGATGGCGTCCAGTTGGGTGGGATCCAAAGGTGGTCTGCTTTTGGCACATCTGATCAGGGTCCCCGGTCCCGGATCCAAAAGCAAATTTTTGTCTCCTAAGCTGATCCATGTCCCCGCGGATGATCGCAACTGTTTGATCATCACAAAACGTGCCCCAGCGGTGCCCAAAAATTTTATCTTGTCTGCCATTGCAAAGCATCTATACGTTCAATCCGTCTCATCCGTTGACAGCCTTCTGAAAGGTTTAAGGTTTAAGGTTTAAGGTTTAAGGTTTAAGGTTTAAGGTTTGAGATTTAAGGTTTGAGGTTTACTGCCTACTGCCTACTGCCTACTGCATACTGATAACTGCCAAAGATCAAACAGGCTGCGGCAAGAAAAAAGCCCCACCACAAAAGCAGGGCTTCTTTCTTGAGGTGCATTCCCTTCCCCCTCTAATCGTCCGAGATCTCTATTTTTACAGCGATGCAAACTCCTCCACGGGGATCTTCATCGCAGAAGGAGACCACTCCGCTTTCTATGGCGGGATCGGTTGTGGCGGTAAAGATAAAGCCGGTTGCCTCGCCAAACTCATTGGTATAAGCTGATCCGGCGACTGTTCCGCCGGAGGTATGAGCTTGATCAGCTTCGATGTAATGTCCGCCCAAGGGATTACCATAGCGGTCCCGGATGATCACCACCACCGGAACTGTGGAGCCATGAGGAACAGAAGCTTCGATATCGATCTCACAGTTCTTGCTATAGGTATTTGCCGTGAGGAAGGTGACACTGACCGAGTTGGATACAAATCCCGATTTGGCGGTCAAAATATTTATGGCACCGATTCCATCATCTTCATACAGAGAAGTCATGGAGTAATCCTGGGGCAGGACCTGACTGGTCAGTTCAGTCTCATACAGGCTGGCATAACAGCCGTCGCTGGTATTCCCGGAGGGGACCGATCCGAAGCTGGTCTTCATCTCCACCGGAGTCTGGTCCACGGCAAAATTATCATTTACGTCCAGCACCTCCACCAGCACGTCCCCTTTGGAGACCCCATCCGCCAAGAGAGTAAGGGGATAGTTGAGGAAGGTGACACTGTTAGGCGGTCCGGATACGATTAAGTTGGTGCAGTTACTTATAATTCCATCTTCGCCCTTAGTTTCGGCGCAAATTGTGGCAATTCCGTCAATCCTTGGGTCGGCTGATATAAAAGTGGAATAGGCACATCCCGCTTTGGTCTGATCACAGCAGTACACCATTCCTTCATCCGTATAGAAGTGCACAGAGGTTGAGTCCGGGACCGGATTTCCATAAACGTCCACCACACACGCACACAACTGGGCTTCTACACAGTTTATATCCCAACCCCGGATGTTGCAAGGAGTAACTCCTACAGAAATATCAAATGGTGGGCCAGAGCATATGGTCACCAATGGGGCGGCGGAAAGAACACCTCCCACCTTAGCCTGTAGCCTGACCACACCGGATTTGGTGCCACTTAACAGGGTAACGACAGCTTCTCCCCAAGAGTTCGTATTTACGGTAACCGGATAGTTGATATCTCCATTAAGGTTTTCGCCACCTTCAGGTCCGTAGAGAACGTAGAATTCCACTGAAAAATCCTCGCCTACCCGGTTTCCGTTGTCATCATAACAGGTGGCGGTGATATGGGTGGCTTCCATGCCGCCGGTTCCCTTAACCTGAATGGAGGATTGATCCGGGATCAACACGATAAATGCCACACTGTCTGTGGGAACTAAAAGTATGTGGCTTTGCTCTTGTATCCGTTGATCCCCCAAATCGGCAGTTGCCTTGATATAGGCAGTTCCGGTTCTGAATCCAGCCGTGTAGGTCACTTGGGCAACACCATTCTGGGTGAAAGCGTAAGCAGGTATGGCTCCAATCGGATTCCACTTTCCATCCTGGTTGGTATCATGGATCAAATTGTCGATTCCCTCGGTATAGTATCCGTCACCGTCCACATCATCAAATTCCTCACCCGCCACAAATTTCACCACAGTACCATCCTCCACCAGGGTGCCGATTGAATCTGCAACGGTTGCTTTTATAATGCTGGTGGAGATCCCATCTGCCGGAAGCCATGTGGGGATAATCTCGATTTCCATGTAATTCGGTAGTCCATCAGAGATGGTCACCAGAAAACAGGTGGAAAGCATGTTTCCCACTCGGGCTTGCAGTGTAACTGTGCCCGATTTGGTTCCGCTCAGCAAGGTAACCGAAGCCTCTCCCTTAGAGTTGGTGTTTATGGTAACTGGATTGACGGCATCTCCATTGAGCGCCTCTCCTCCTCCGGGACCATCTACGATTGAAAACTCCACGGGAAAGCCTTTACCCACTCGGTTCCCATTATCATCGTGGCAGGTGGCAGTGATCTGAGCGGCTTCTATCCCACAGCTACCTTTAACATAAATAATCGAACGATCCGAGGTCCAAGCGATATATGCCACAGTGTCGGCAGGTACCAAAAGTATGGGACAGTCCTTTGGCACTTGTTCACACCCCAGACCTGCTGTCACTTTGATATAGGCGGTTCCGGTTCTGAATCCAGCCGTATAAGTTACCTGGGCAACACCATTCTGGGTAAAAGCATAAGCAGGTATGGTTCCAATCGGGTTCCACTTTTTATCCTGGTTGGCGTCATATATCAACTCGTCGATTCCCTCGGTATAGTAGCCGTCACCGTCTACATCTTCAAATTTTTCACCCGCTTCAAATTTCACCAGAGTGCTATCCTCCACCAAATTTCCACTGGAGTTTTTGATTGTTACTTTTACCATGCTGGTGGAGATCCCATCTGCTGGAAGTGATGAAGGGATTAGTTCAATTTCCACAGAACACTCAGAGGAGGGTCCATCGGAGATGACGATCACGGTGGAGGTGGAAAACACGGTTCCTACTTTAGCTCTCAAAATGACTGTGCCGGATTTGGTCCCGCTCAACAAGGTGACATAAGCCTCTCCATAGGAGTTGGTGTTTATGGTGACTGGAGTGACGATATCTCCATTGAGCGCTTCTCCCCCTCCGGGACTATCTATAATGTAAAACTCCACGGGGAAGTCCTTACCCACTCGGTTTCCGTTATCGTCGTAGCAGGTAGCAGTAATCTGAGCGGCTTCCACCCCACCGGTCCCTTTAACCTGAATGGTGGAACGATCCGAGGTCAAGACGATATATGCCACAGTGTCTGTGGGAACCAAAAGTATTTGGCTTTGCTCCTGAAGCTGTTGACTCCCCAAATCGGCACTCGCCTTGATGTAGGCAGTTCCGGTTCTGAATCCAGCCGTGTAGGTCACCTGTGCGACCCCACTTTGGGTAAAAGCGTAAGCAGGTATGGCTCCAATCGGATTCCACTTTCCATCCTGGTTGGTATCATGGATCAAATTGTCGATTCCCTCGGTAAAGTAACCGTCACCGTCCACATCATCAAATTCCTCACCCGCCACAAATTTTACCATGGTGCTGTCCTCCACCAGGGTGCCGGTTGAATCTGTAATGGTTGCCTTTATGATGCTGGTGGAGATTCCATCTGCCGGAAGCCATGAAGGAGTAATCTCTATTTCTATAGGTTTGGTGGTTTCCCCAGCCGATACCACCTCTATCTGTGCGGTTTTGGGCTGAGCTCCCTGAACGCTTACCTGAATTGTGGCGGTGCCCAAACCTGTGGCAGAAAAAACCGATGCGGACAAACCATTGTCATCGGTGGTGTCAACAGTAGGGGTAAAGTATCCGATTGAAGCAGGGCTGACCGAAAAGGAAACCCCTACTCCTGAGACGGGGCGATCCCCGTCGTCCTTTACCTCCACATCCACCATGCCGGTATGCCCCTTTTGAACGGAGGAAGGGGCATAAAGAGATTTTATGATCACCGCCCCCTCGTCTTCCTTGGTCACTTTCTCGGAACATCCGATCATTAAGATGGCAGTTGCTACAGAGAAAAGGACAAACGTGGAGATGACTACCAGAAAGTTTGATACTTTTCTGTTCATAATTAACTCCCTTTAAATTTTAAGTTTTTAGTTAGAAATTAACACTTTCGTTCTAAATTTTTGTATCGGCATAAAACCTCAATTATTTAGAAAACCTAAAGCTTTTGTCCGCAGGATCCTGTGGAAATAATCCTGGTTGAACCATCTGAGGGTGATAAAACATGAATGTTTGAGGAGTCAAAGGTTAAGGAGGGTAGGGCTTGTTCCCGCCCGTTTGGCGGGAGGAGACAGGCTTCTCTCTATTGGGCTGTAACATAAATTCAGGATATTGTAGTTGCTCAATTTATTGAGCACTGTCGTCACTATGCCTGATAAATCAGGCAACTACAATAGCGAATAAATTTATGTTACAGAGCACTAGGGTCTCTAACGGGTTCACACCCTGCTCCAACAAGTCGGTTACTAACTAAAAACACGGTGTCATGCTGACCCCGCCTTTGGCGGGGGAAGCATCTGATTTTTTTAGATTCTTCGCCCTTCGGGCTCAGAATGACAGTGAAACTTGCTTCCCATTAGTGTTCCATGGCTGGCAGGCTTCACCAAGGGGGCAAGATAAGCTATCGAAACATTTAAGAGAATTTTGGGGACACCTGTGGGACAAACCCCCGCCCCTACGCATGTTTCATCAGATTGATCTTATTAGATTATGGAAGGATAAGATTAAGCAGACCCCCCACTATTAGAGCCGAGGCGATCATGATGGCAGAGGATTTTATCATGTCCCTGGTTCCCAGCTCTTTTATTAAAACAGCGAAGGTGGCAACACAGGGGAAGTACATGGTCAAAACCACACTGGCGACCACCAGTTGAGAAAGATTCAGACCTAAAGGAACAAGCATCCCTACCGCTACGTCTTTTCGCAGAAAGCCGATGATTAAGGCGCCCACCGCATCCTGTGGTAAACCTAAGACCCCGGTGACTACAGGAGAGGTAAGCCGTCCCAAAAATTGGATTATTCCCAGCGAATACAGGACGTTGGTAACCAGTACCCCTAAAAGGACGAAAGGAATTGCCTCTCTCAAGAACCATCTGATTCGCATCCATAACTTCTTTAGCAATGCTCCCCAGTATGGCATCCGGTAAGGGGGGATTTCGGTAAAGATTTCCGGGCTTTCGCCTTTTGAAAATCGGTTCAACAAAACTCCCAGCACCACCCATACAGCCAGAAGAGTTCCAAAGACCAGCCCTAATCCCTTGGCTCCGTATCTTCCCACCAACCCAACCACCATGGCGGTCTGCGCCATACAAGGGACGGCAACAGCCATCATGGTGGCGGCAATGAATCGCTCTCTTTTGGTCTCCAGAACCCGGGTGGCCATTGCCCCGGGCACATTGCAACCCAAGCCCAACATCATGGGAATTATTGCCAGTCCATGCAGACCAAATCTGTGCATCACGTTATCCACCAGAACGGCCAGACGGGGAAGATAACCTGAATCCTCCAGGAAGCTCAAAACCAGATAGAAGGAGAAAACATAAGGGAGAACCATGGCGAGGGGAACAAAAAGACCGGTGGTTAAAAGACCTAACGATTCCACGAAGTCTATCTGACCCTCTACCAGTTTTCCGATAAGGACATCATGGATGAAACCTGTGCCTAAAAGATTCGAGAACTGCATCATCAACGGTGCCCACAGCTTCTCAAATACGGGTTCAAATATAAGTCCGATGAGTCCCTCTCCGATAAACCGAATAATTTTGAACACCACAAATAAGGTTATCAAAGCCAGAGGCAAACCGGTTGCCGGCCTTATGGAAAGATCTTCCAACCTTTCCAGGAAGGTGTGATGACGATGGGTTATTTTCTGCACCTGGCTGATGATCTCCCCCACCTTCTCCCATCTTTTTTCCTCCTCATACTGAAAGGTATTTGCCTTAGCATGGGGAAGCTCTGAGACCAATTCTTTAATTCCTTCGCCGGTTATGGCACAGGTGGGGACAACCGGCACGCCCAGAATCTTTTGAAGCTTGTTCACATCAATAGAGATACCGATATGACGGGTCTCATCCCATAGATTCAAAGCCACCAGCACCGGCTTTCCGCTTTTCAGCAACTGAAGGGCGAGGTTTAAGTTTCTTTCCAGGTTGGTGGCATCCACCACATCGATGATCACATCCCCCTGTTTTGCCATCCGGATAGCTACCTCTTCTGCCGGGGAGTTAGGGTTAAGATCATAAGTTCCGGGCACATCTATAATCTCCACCACCTCACCCCCCAGTTTCATGCGCCCCCGGGTGAACTCCACCGTGGTGCCAGGATAGTTGGAGGCGATCACATTAACTCCGGTGAGTCGGGAGAAGATCACGCTTTTGCCCACGTTGGGATTGCCCATCAATAAAATCTTGCGCAACAGTGACTCCTTAAGTTGAATTCGATAAAAGGGGTCTTTTTATATTTTCTCATATTTCCAAACTTTTACGTATTCGCCTGCCAGATTACGGTATCCATTGAACTTGAGCCCGATTCCATCGATCATATCTTGCAGATCGGTTTTTATGAACTCTTTGAAATATTTGCTTTCATAAAGCTGAACAAAATGATAGAATAAAAACTTTCTGAATTTTCCTTCAGGATAGGAATAGTCGACTATTATGATCTTTCCTTGTGGTTTAGTAACCCGAACCATTTCCCCCAAGACCTTCTCTCTGATCGTGCAGGGCATCTCGTGAAGACCAAAAGAAATACAGGAGATATCAAAATGATTTTCCTTATATGGTAAATCTTTTGCATCCCCTATTTCAAACCGCACATTCTCATATCGATTTTTCCTCACCGCCACCTTTAGCATATCCTCAGAAAGATCAATTCCCACAACCTCGAAGCCTCTCTTGCCAAATGCGAAAGCCTGTTTGCCGGTGCCGGTGCAAATATCTAAAATCTTTGCTCCCTTTTCCGGATTTGTAAAACAAAAAACTTCTTCCCTGATTCCCCTGATAAACAGATCAACCCAATCATAGAGGGGAGCCCATTTTTTGAAGAAATGAAGAACATACGTGGAATGTTCATCCTTCATTTTTCTTTCTCCACCAAGATTTTCTTTGCCATGCCAAACCCGACGGCGACATGAGAATTCCCTATTCTAACGGTAACGGGACCCCGCATAAACTGTGCACTTACTTTGGTTACTTCCTTGCCCACCCTAATGCCCAGAGATGCCAGACGGCGGGTCAATCCGTACCCACCGTGAATATGCACCACCACCCCGGTCTCTCCTTTTTCTAATTGAGTCAAATCTATTTCGCTCATAGTTTCTCCACAGGCAAGAAGTCAGAATCAGAATGTCCACATGGCTATAGCCATTAAAGTACAATCAGGTGCATAGTTTGTTTTTACACTATAGGGTATCCGAAGCTTTAAGGTAAACTTCCGATGTTCATATTCCTCTCCATATGGTTTGAATTCAACCCCGAACGCAACTGCATGATCGTGAGCTTTCATTCTGTCCAGGCCTTTATTCTCAAAACCTTCAGCCAATTCAATGTCCTCGATATCAAACCAGCCTACTGCTCCCAAAGCGGCTTCTAAGATGCCACTGCCAAGAAGATCAAATTCCAAATTGAGCTTATAGTTGAGACGGTCGGTTAAATCCTGATCAGAAAATTTCCAGCCCGATATTTTATCTGCTTTACTTCTCCAGTTATAGAAGAGATGGTTACAGAAACCAAACCGGCCAATATGATCATGATAAAGTATGACAACTCTGAATTCATTTGCCCCGTTACCGATACCATGCTTGATCTTCTCGCCATTACTGACCGGAACCTTAAAACCGACCCCAAGATTGAGATGAATTTCGTCGAAGATTCCAATATTTTCACCATAAAAGAACTTATAACGCGAACCGATCCAGAATTCCCCTAAGCCATTATCTTCGACTTCACTCCACTTCTTTTCCTTTTTATTATAGATTTTTTTGTCTACCCATTTATAAGGGAAAAGAACACCAATATCCCAACGGTCAGTTATTCCGTATCCCAAGCGGACACCAAAGGCGTAGACCCGGTTATGTTCATCTTTTTCCAGATCCACCATTTCGTCAGTTCCCCGGTTGTATTTTTCCTTCATGTCGTTGTATTTCACACTGGTCTTAATCCAGATTTCCCCTTTTTTAATTCCCAATGGACATCCGGTTACTTCCTCAGCAACCGATATTCGCGACATCATTAAAAAGATATAACCGATGATCAAAAGCGGAATAAATTTGTATCTCATCTTTGGTTTCCTCCTTCAAAAAGATTTTGGCAATAAAACCATTATTTTATTTCAAAACTCAAGGTAGCGGTGTAAGATAGCTCGTTACATTTATCTTTCATCTCTTCAGTAGGATGGGTTTTATAATTTACCTTCACCATCCAAATTCCCGATCTGATAATTTTTATCTCAGCTATTCCTTCTCCATTTGCAGTTGTGGTATAGGCGTAGGTTTCATTCTGCGTGGAGAATCCTAAATAAGTGGCATAAACAGTCGGGTAAGAGCTCAATGGATTCCCTTCATACAAAATCCTTACGGGCAGAAAGTCCCCTTCCTTTAAGCTAATAGGATTCTTCAAGGGGACGATCTCTATTTTCTGTCCTATGGGTGTTAAAAAATTACTGTCCCCAGTATCCACATTGATAATGGCTTTGGCAAATTGCTCATAATAGGTACTCACCATGACATTGGACAAACCGGTTTTGGGGCCGATCCGATGATTTATTTTTCCATCCTCGAGCCACATGGTATAAAATCCTGGTTTTAGTTCTGCTACCAAGAGATAAGTTCTTTCTCCCTCAAAATTTATTCTGGTTGCCAAAAATCCACCCGGGTGAGGTGAAAGCTTTTTAAGTTTACCCTCAGGATCAATCAGGTAAAAATCCTTTAAAAACTTTTCTTGGTCTAAAAGATCATGCACAGGGTATCTATGTCCCCAACCGAAGTAAGCAATGGCACCCCCTCCAATAGGAAGCGAATAATCTGAGAGGTTCAGCCACATGGTATGCGCCAGAGCCTTTGCTCCAAAAATTCCTGTGACCAAAAGTAAGGTCAAACTCAAAAGTCTTAAAATCTTATTTAAACTATCCACAATCCCAATACCTCTCCTTTCTGATTTTTCTTCATTTTTCTTTACCACCTCGATGCGCTGAAGCCTTTAACCCCGAAACAAAGAGCTCATTTGATGGTAGGTTCATAAGCCTATATTTAAGCTCTCGCTGAGTCGATTTGAATGCTTCTTTCTCTTGTCGGGTCGCTCTCTTAGATTTTATCTTCTTTCTCAGTTCAAAGAATCCTTCTGGAAAAACCTCTTCTTTTATCTTAATCTCAATCGAATCCCCCGTCGATTTTCTGATGAAGCTAAACACAAAATTATCTTTGGACAGGTTTTCAAAGTTTGTTTCTTGAGGCAGTTCGATCTTAAAATCACCCTGTCTATTCATCCCTGTTTTCGCTCTTGTAATGAAATCAAAAGCATCCTGGGTGCCCAAAGTGGGGCTTTTGCTGATTATCTCAAAGTCATTTCTCTTTGGTATTTCATCGCCCCAGAGTTTGGAGATAGCTATCCATGTTGCTCTAAATCCAATTACAACGCATGGACATATATCCCCATGATATTTTCCTATATCTTTTATGGATATTTCCAATAGGTTCTTCTCATCGTAGATCAAAATAGGGAGCAATTTAGTCTCTTTTTCTTCACCAACTGCTTTCCCCTCAATTTCGCCTACCTGGGCAGAAAAATCTGTTGGTTCTGCAAAGGCACACGTAAAGATCAAAATGGTCAACAAGATCGCCATGCCGATCGAACCTAGACACCTTCTTTCATCCATCTTAATTCCCCTCCCGGTATTTAAATTTCCTAAGTGTTTTACCCCTTTTGATGAGGCACTTTTAAATGTAAGCTCACTATCATCGGGATTTTGAAGAGTTTTTGCATTCATCGCAATACCCGAAGATCTGAAAACGATGAGAGGTATGCTCAAATCCATTTTTTTTGCACAGTTTGATAAGCGCTCTCTCAATTGTCTTATCTGAAAATTCGATCACCTTTCCGCATTTGAGACAGATCATGTGCTCGTGATGAGCATGTCCCAAAACTAACTCGTAATGGGAATGCCCGTGTCCTAAGTCCACCTGGCGTACTATTCCACTGTCCACCAGAAGCTCTAAGGTTCGGTAAACGGTAGCCCGGGAGACGCTTTTCTTTTTCCGCCTCAGGCTATATAAAAGGTCCTCCACCTCTAAATGTCCCCGATGCAGGAACATCTGCTGAAGGACCGCTTTTCTCTCCTTGGTGAACTTAAGCTTCCTGGCTTTCAGATACTTAGTAAAGTTTTCAGTGGCTTTTTTCAACCATTTCTCCTTGGTTAAAATTGAGACTGAATCTCAATCTCAATTAGCAAAGTCTTCATTGTTTTACGGAATGTCAAGAAAAAAATTGGCTTCTTTGGAAAAAATTTTAGGAGGATCATCCTAACGGATTTTATCGTTTCCCTAACTCGGAGCAAAGCATTCCGGAGAGGATCAATCCGCCTCCCAGAATTCCGAACCAACCTAAAACTTCACCCAGAAGGATAAAAGAAAAGATAGCGGCGAAGACCGGCTCCATGGCATAGATAAGAGAGGCTTTGACCGCGGTGGTATCTTTTTGCATCCGGTTCTGAATGTAAAGCGCCAGAGCCGTGGCAAGTATTGCACAGACAAAAATGGCTAAAACCAGTTGGGGATGGTAAACCAGTTTGATCCTCTCAAATACAAACATGAAGGGGAGGCTCAAAAGGGTGGTGATGAGTATCTGAATGAAGATCAAAGAGAGAAAATCGAATCTCTTGGTGTATGTCTGCACAAAGATCACCTGCAAGGAAAAAGAGATCGCACAGAAGAAGGTAAGAAGATCGCCTATGTTAAACTCTGAGCCTTTGGGGCAGGTCAAAAGAAAAAGCCCACTTATAGCGAATATCACTCCGATTAAGGAGAACATCCTGATCTTTTCTTTCAATATCAGATAAGAGAGTGGTGGGATCATGACCACAAACAAACCAGTGATAAAAGCGGACTTGGAGGCGGCGGTGTATTTCAGTCCCAAGGTTTGAAAGGCAAAGCCTAAAAACAAAAATACCCCAATTACGGCTCCAGCTTTGAGGACGCCTTTATCTTTAAAAGAGATTTTTTTGGAAAAGATCAGCCAGATCGCCAGAGTTGCCAGCCCAAATCTAAAGGTTAAAAAGACGAAAGCAGAGGAGAAGAAAAGTGCGGTCTTAACTAAAGGGAAGGTGGTCCCCCAGATAAAAGTCAGCAAAAGCAGGGACAGCTCAGCTTTGCGGGATGGGCTCAACATATTTCAGCAGTTTGCTCCACGCAGATCCTAAAGCATCACAATACAAATCGGATGAGAATATAACAGCAAAAGTAAAAGATTCAAACCGCATTTTCAAAAAATGTGTGGAGACCCGCTCCTGGGTGGATGTTATCATCCACACTAAAGCCATGGGATGACGGGGACCCGTCTGGGACAACATCCCACGGGGAGCAAATCTCAGAGAGTAGCGTAGGCAAGCCTTCATGGCTTGTCCGCAGGATATTGAGACCAGCCAAGGCGTAAAGCCTTGGCTACGCGTTGTTCCTCTTATCTTTATCGGATTCTGTATATCCGCTCCGGTGTTATGATTAGGTCAACTCTGGCGTCGTGGTCAACGTGCGGGACGAACTCAACCATTTGCAGGGGATGAATGGTGGTAACGACGGGAATTTCGCCGAATTCATCTTTAATCTTTTTAACCTCGATGTCTCCGTAACCTCCTCCTTTGCCCAATCTCCAGCCTGAGCGATCGACTGCCACACAGCTTGTAATGATCAAATCTGGTCTTGGCATTTCTCTGATCCCGCCTGTGGCGGGATATTCGACCGGCTTGCCATACTTAAACGCACCTTTGATACTGGAGGCGACGTCCTCTTTGCCTTCTACGTTTTGTGGATCGATCCGCATAAATCCATGTTTCAACCGGGGGGATGCCATAATCAAAATCTTCCCCTCTTTTAGGGCGAATTCTCTGATCTTCTTCTGAGCGTAATCCGGATTGGCAAAGATAGCCCTTGCCTTCTTCCATTCCGGAAGTGTTCTCACCAAGCTGGCTGCCTTGTCACTTCCCACAAAATTGGGAATTCGACCTCTAACCGGCAATGGAAAGATAGCCACGTTCTTTTGCTCCAAGAGAGACCAGATTTCGTTTCTTAACTGCTCTTTTTCCAGAGAGATTTCATTCTTCATAGTAGTTCTGTTTGCGCTGTCTGTTCTTACGAAGCGGGGCTGGTCATGCCGTAGGCAGATCCCCCGCCTTTGGCGGGGGAAAGCCCCGCCTACAGGGAATAGCTATCTCTCCCCTTTAATCCCCCTCTCCATGCGCGGTGAACAGTTCACCGTTTCATGGAGAGGGGTTCACCCTGAGGGGGAAACAGAAAGTGAGGTCAAAAGAGCTTATCCATCACCCAGATCAAGATTATTATAGATACGATTGAATCGATCACCACCAGAATGGAATATCTCACGTCTCGCCAGGTGACATCATGCGAAAGCGGCGATTTGGTCAAAAGAAACTTGAACTTCTCGCCTTTCCGGGAAACTGCCACCTTTTGCCACCCCTTCAAAATCAGCCTGAGGATCAAAATGAATAAAAGAACAAGTATTGCTATCTTAAGCCCGCTGAAAGTTTGCATCTCAGCTAAATCTTTTTGTAAAAAAGAGAGTGGAGACCTGAAGGTGCGCAAGCATTCATACGAATCTCCTCTACAATGTTTCAAGATGTGATGGGAGAACCAGAACCTAACTTATGGTTATCAACTAATTATGGTGACAATCTGAGATACCGTAATAGCCAAAGGCAGGGTTGACAAATAAGGATGCGTATGCATTCATACGAATTTGTCAAGCAGGCTACGCCATGCTTGACCTACAAAACTTATTAAGGAGAGCATATAATTGTTTACATCCCCCCTTTACTAAAGGGGGATTCGTATGAATGCATACGCATTTCAAGTCAAGCCCAAAACAGGTGTGGGAGAAAAAATCAATGCGAAGCTCGTATGAGTGCATACGCACATTCATACGAATAATAAGATGTGAACTGTTTACTGCTCCTCTTAGTAAGTTAGGTGCTGGCTCTCGGTTCCCGCAATGCCTATCTCAGCTATATAGTCATCGTACAGCTTGAACCTATCTGATAATCAAAAGATGGTAGCTGTATGCTGTTAGCCTTCTTTCTCAACCGTATTCTGGTCTTTATTGTTATTCACTTCACCCGTAACCACCCGTGCCACATCTACCAACTTATCCCCAGCATCTAAATTTATCAATTTCACCCCTTGGGTGGCTCGCCCGATTACGGTTATCTGCTTGACCGGCTGACGAATGATGATCCCCTTTTGAGTGATGAGCATCAGCTCGTCATCGGTCACCACCTCTTTTATGTCCACCACCTTTCCATTTCTCTGGGTGGTCTTTATGTTGATTATTCCTTTGCCTCCCCGATTGGTCACCCGGTAGTCGGATATGTTGGTTCTTTTACCAAAGCCATTTTCAGTAACCGAGAGCAAGGTGGCATCCCTTTTTACCACCACCATGCCGATTACCCTATCATTTTTCGCCAAGGTGATCCCCTTCACCCCATAGGCGGCTCTTCCCATGTCCCGAACCTTATCCTCATGAAATCTTATAGCCTGTCCTTCTGTAGTTGCCAGGACGATGTCACATGTGCCGTCGGTGATCTTGGCTTCGATCAGATTGTCATCGTCAGGGACATTCATGGCGTTGATCCCACCTCTTCGCGGATTGCTGAAGGCAGAGAGCAGAGTCTTTTTGATTATCCCGTTCTGGGTAGCCATCACCACAAAATGTTTGTCATCAAACTCCCTCACCGGCACAAAGGCGGCGATCTTTTCCTCCTCCCCTAAGTCCAGCATATTCACAACAGGTTTCCCCTTGGCTAATCTACCTCCCACCGGAATCTCGTGCACCTTGATCCAGTGACATCTTCCCTTGGGCGTGAAGAAGAGGATGTAATTATGAGTAGAGGCGATGAACAGATGCTCAACAAAATCCTCCTCCTTGGTCTCAATCCCGATAACTCCCCTTCCACCCCGGCTCTGCCTTCTGTATGAGGTGACGCTGAGCCTCTTTATATATCCGGTGTGGGTGATGGTGATAACCATGTCCTCTTGTGCAATCAGATCCTCGATGGTAAACTCCCCTTCTTCCTCCTCCATTATCTCGGTTCTTCGCTCGTCCCCATACTTCTTCTTAAGCCCTGAAAGCTCTTCTTTGATTATGTTCATCCTCTTGGCTTTGCTTTCCAGGATACCTTTCAGCTTTTCGATCAACTTGATCACATCCAGATATTCCTGCTCCACCTTTTCCCTCTCCAGACCGGTGAGCCTTTGAAGTCGCATGTCCAGAATGGCCTGAGCCTGAATCTCGGAGAGTTTGAACTTTGTCATCAAGCCTTTCTTGGCATCATCCACAGTCTTGGATGCTCTGATTAGCTTTATCACCGCATCAATATGGTCTAAAGCGATTTTCAGCCCTTCTAAGATGTGAGCTCTGTGCTCTGCTTTCTTCAACTCAAATTGAGTTCTTCTGGTGATCACCTTATGCCGATGCTCAAGGAAGAGTGTAAGCATCTCTTTTAAGCTCAAAACCTTTGGTTGACCATCCACCAAAGCCAACATGATCACTCCAAAGGTGGCCTGCATCTGGGTATGTTTGAAGAGCTGATTCAGCACCACCTCTGCCTGGGCATCCCGCTTTAGCTCCACCACAATCCTCATCCCATCCCGATCCGATTCATCTCTCAGATCGGAGATTCCGTCAATAAGCTTATCCCGCACCAGGAAAGCGATCTTTTCCAGAAGGTTAGATTTGTTGATTTGGTACGGTATCTCGGTGATCACTATGCTCTCCCTGCCACTTTTCTGTCTCTCTACATTTACCCTTGCTTTTAAGATGACCCTGCCCCGTCCGGTTTTATATGCCTCCACTATACCTCGTTTGCCCTGAATGATTCCTCCGGTGGGAAAATCCGGACCCGGGATATAGTCCAAAAGCTCTTCATCCGCAAGCTCCGGATCGTCGATCAGAGCTACAAGGGCATCCACCACCTCACTCAAATTGTGAGTGGGGATATTGGTCGCCATCCCCACGGCAATGCCGGAGGCGCCATTACAGATGAGATTGGGGAACTTACTGGGAAGCACTGTCGGCTCTTTTCTGGTCTCATCATAGTTGGGCACAAAACCAACCGTCTCCTTCTCCAGGTCCTCTAACATCTCCATTGCCACAGGGGCAAGCCTTGCCTCCGTGTATCTCATAGCCGCCGGAGCATCCCCATCAATGGAGCCGAAGTTGCCCTGCCCATCAACCAACATATACCGCATATTGAAATCCTGTGCCATGCGCACCAGGGTGGGATAGACCACCTGCTCTCCGTGCGGATGATAATTTCCCGATGTATCACCGGCGATCTTGGCGCACTTACGATGTGGTCTTCCTGGAGCCAAATTGAGATCATTCATCGCTACTAAAATTCGCCGGTTGGAGGGTTTGAGCCCATCTTTTACATCCGGCAAAGCGCGAGCGGTGATCACCGACATGGAATAGTCGAGATAAGAGGATTTCATCTCCTCTTCGATATAAACCGGAACGATTTTTTCTCTTTCCATTGCCATAGTTTTTTTCCCTCACTTATAGAAAAAGCTTGTCATGCTGAGCGTAGCGAAGCATCTCGGTTTTAGATTCTTCGCCCTTCGGGCTCAGAATGACAACTCAAGACCGCTCACCCTTAGTCCTCCTCTCATTAGTAAGGAGAGAGGAGATAGGGGGTGGGGTAAATATACTTTTTTTCAGTTCAAAATTTAAAATGAAAAATTCAAAAATACAATTTAAAAATCAAAATTGTGTGTTTGTAGTTTGTAGGTCGGGTTCCTGTAGGTATGAACCGAATGGTTCAGACTGTAGAGTGCCTGTTAATTTTGCTAATCACTCCTCGCCAATAGCCTCCAGGTCCGCAAGATCTTTCATTCTCCCCAGGGCACGCTTATTCAGAATAAACTGTTCTTTTCCAAGGTAGTATACCTCAAGGTCTCCGTAGGATCCTGCTACGCGTCCTGCAAAAGCTTCTTCCCAGGATACTCCAGTAAGCGATGTCACGATATCTATACGGACAGGTGTAACTCCGACTTGTATCACCTTGTCAGGAATAGAGAAGTCCTCCAACGTCAAGCCAAGCGAACCTAAACCAAACTCCTCCAGCGCATGGATGATACGTTGAGCGTTCTCCGAATCAGGCCATACAAGAATGTCCATGTCTCCTGTATAACGGGGAGCTCCATGATACGCGAGTGCGTGTGCTCCGACTATTATGTAGTCAACTTTATGCACGCTGAACAATGCGAGCAGATCTCTGAAGTCTGGCTGAACTTCCATGGAATTGTCTCCTTAAGCGCTCAACCTCTGCGATACGCTCATCGGGAGTCTTGGACAACCAGTAAGTTAGGTCCTCTTTTATTTCCGATAAATCTTGTAAACTCCCTTTTCGCACAACCTTCTCGATCATCATTAACTCCAACAGCTAATGTAGTTGAAGGATCGAACACACCAAGTCGCATAAATGCGACCGCTACAACTTCTCCTCCTTATTTCCCCTCTCCTTAGCAAGGAGAGGAGGAGATAGGGGATGAAGTAAATATAAGCTTTTTCTTACACTTACGCAACAATTAAGCAGGTTAAAAAAGCTCTATTTTGTGGCGGGACCACCGCCTGGGGCGGGGTCATGCCGTTGGCGGGATAAATTCCCGCCACTATGCAGGAAGAATGACCATAATTCATAGGGCAGGGCATTCAGCCCTGCCAACGCAGATTTTCAACATTCCCATTTAATATGAAGTTATTTCAAAGCCTTGAATTTCTTAAGAATATCTTTCTTTACAGGTTCTGGAGTCTCCATCGAATCCAGAACAGTTGTCACTTCGTTTTTATTAAGATTATACAATTTGAAAACCAGAGTATCCATGGAATTGTCAGTCTCTTGAATCTCCTCCTCTATCCGGCTTAATTGGATTTGAATTCTTTCATCACCAGATTAATCATTTTGATGTTGCGATCTGGATCATAAACTTTGGCACTGGTTTTGAAGACAGGAGCTTCTAATCTTCCCAAGAGCACATCCAGAATTTTGGGAAAGGATTTGGTGGTCCATTTCTTTCGTCTTTTGTTCTCTTCAAGATATTTGCGAACCGAATAGAAAAGAAACAGCCGAAAATCCTCATTCGGGATTTTTATTCTCAAAGCTTCTTGCTTTTCTTCGTTGGGCAAAACAGAAAAGGCAAGAGTATTTCCTTTTTCTTCTAAGAAAATTTTAGATATTTCCTGCGTCGAACTGGCAACATTTGTAGCTTTCTTATCCATCATTTTCACGTATTCCGGTTTCTCGTAATAAGCCTTGCCAAATGGCTGAAGCTCATGTGTGTGGTTGTTGAGCACCTGCTCGAAGATTTTGAGAAGTTCCTTTTTCTGCTTGTTTCTCTCCAGCATGATGTCAGCATATTTGACTAATTCATCATGTTTCAGCCTTTCAGAGGTATTTGCAAAATCTATTTTATGAACCGGTATGCTTTCCAACGGTTTCTTCTTGATTTTCGGAAATAGCTGCTTTTTATCATAGAACATTATTCGCCAGAAGCACCCAATAAGTTTTGAATCTATGATTGCCAAAAGATATTTTATGCTATACCACCCCAGTTTCTTTGGTATCAAATTGTAAATAGTATTGAGCGTGCAATACTTATTCACGTCTAGAGTGCCTTTGGGTTCACGACCTATTTGTAGCACTACAATTTTTTCTTTTGCGAAATGCACTTTAGGTTCGCCCCCACTTTTGATGGCTGCGGGAATAAATTTGACATATCTCTGCTTTGGGGCAAGGCCATATCTTTGAATGTCTTCGCCGTCCAAAGCCTTCTTGTAGGTTTTGTCGATTCTTCTATCAGACACATACTTTTTTCTGTCATACGTTTGAATACCGAAATACATTCTTAGTAATGAACCTAACGGCACGGTTTTATGTTTAATCTTATCTACTATTTCAACCGCATCGGAAGCTAAGTTAACATTAAAAACGTATCCGGGTTGCTCCTCAAATATCTTCTGCTTCATTCGTCCGACTGGAAGCACACTAATTTGATCATCGGGTTTCATCTCGAAGTTTAAAATCGAGACCTCATTTTCGCTTTTTGTGTGATTATCCTCTCGCTTTTGAAATACAGCAATGCAATTGTCCACCTCTGCTGATTCAAAAACGGTTTGCGGTATGAGACTAATATTTTTGACTGCGCAAAGCCTTAAAATATATTCTCTTAAACGATTTGTATGTTTATTGGTCAGGAATGTATTTGGGACGATGAAGCTGTGTGTACCACCAAGATTTAGCAGTGAAAGAGCTTTTTCTATGAATAGATGATATGAGTCTATTTTGTATTGCGCAACTTCAAAGTTTAACTCAATATAGTCCAAAACTGGTTTCGGGGTATTTGAAATCTGCATGAGTAAATAGGGTGGGTTCCCAACTATCACATCGAAGCCTTTTTGCTCCTCTGATTTTTCTGAATCGAAGGCTTCAGGGAATTCAAATTCCCAATTGAAAGGTCTTTTTTCTTCAGGGTGACTGAAATATTCTCTTAGCGACTCATTTAATTGAGAGTTCACCTTTCCTCTTAGCTGATCTATTTGCTTCATCAACTCTCGCTTTTCCCCCTCATCTTCGTTTTGCTTTAATTTTCTTCTCAACTCGATATGTTCTGTAATTTCGTTCTTAAATTTCTCCAGATCCTCTTTTTTTTGAATTCCTGAAATAAGTGAGTTTCCTACTTTAACGTTTTGATTCAAGATCAGAGGGAGCTTTTTGTCCCTCATTTTCTCAAAGGCTTTAATCACTAAATTTATGGTGGCAATCTCTGCGGCGGCTGGGTCTAAATCAACGCCGTAAAGATGATCTTCCAGAATTCTTTTAGGGTAGTCAGCGACTTTTGGAGGCAAATGCTTGAACTGTTCCAGAGTCTGGAACATATCCGGGTTGGCTCGACCTTTTGAGAGCTCAAATTGCTTATCCGTTATCTTCTTGTTTAATCTTTCATAGAAACCAGCCAGCACATCAAAAGCATAAATCAGAAAAGACCCTGAACCACAAGCCGGGTCTAAGACTTTTAAGTCTTTGGCTTTTTCTCCTGCTTCCAGGTCGTATTGATCTTCTAACTCTTTGAGTTTCACCCCCAGTGTGTTGTCCACGATATAACGCACTATGTAAGCTGGTGTATAATAAATCCCAGCCTGCTTTCTTACTCTCGGGTCCACCTCCGCCTCAATTTTTCCATTCTTTAGATTAAACTTATATCCCAGATAACTTTCATAGGTTGCACCCAAGATATCGGCGGTCATCTTTCTGAATGAGACATTACAAAGCTTCTTTATAACTTCATCTAAGACCGAATTGGAAATGAAAACTTTATCGCATGGGTGTCCGGGTGTAAAAATGGTGGTATTATGATGCTTATCCATCATCTCAGAAAGGTCGATGAACTTCTTCAAAAGATGATCTTTGGTGGCATAGTCACCCATGTTTTCGTAAGCCTCTATTAAGTTTTCCAAGAGATTATGCTGTTTCAGCACCTCTCGATCATCAGCGATTTGAATTATCATGAGACGGGAAAGAACACGCTGGACAATTTCCATAAGTTTATCTAAATCAAATCTTCCCTTATCATCTTTCAAAATGTGGTTTTCTCTGTTTTCTTTATAGATATTTTGAGCCAAACTCACCCGCCAGTTTTTGAGCTTTTCCAAAAAGCTTTTGTCTATCTCCTCCTTCTTTAGCCGATCTTGCACCCACTCCAAGCTTTTTGCCTTTACTTTTTCCCTGGAGAGCTGGAGTAGATCATCAAACTTTTCCAGATATTCTTCTGGCTTTTTGAATGAAAGAATTATCCTTTCCTGATCAGCGTTGAAAAGGTATAGACAATCAAAATTGGTTAAAATAGCCCAGGGAATTTCTTTGCCACGGGCATACTTGAAGGCTTGTTTCTCTTCAGGGGTCCTATCTATTAAACCAGCTAATTCCTTTATTGGAAGTGTCATTTGTGCTTTCGGATCCATGCGGTCGGTGCGAATTTTGCCAATTTTCTTTACCTCAACAAAAATTTCGGGCTCGTTGTCTATTTTGAGGGCGATATCTGCATAACCTGCCCCACGCACGTAGCTATTGCGGTCATATTGCTTTACATCCGAAATATCCCACCCCAGCATAAGGAAAAGCTGATCAATAAAGTTCGCACAAATGTTGGCTTCGCTGGTGCTCTCGTCAATAGTCTTGCGCTTTTCTATGAGATTCTTTAATTCCGTCTTTATTTCTTCAATGTTCAATGATTAAATCTCCTGTTAATCCCTGACTCTTCCATTTTTGAATTTTGATATGCAATTTTGAATTTTACTTTTTTAATTTTGCACTTCCTTCCCCCTCACCCTATATCCCTCTCCCCCAGTGGGGAGAGGGAACATTAAAACAATCCCAATTGCTTGGTCTCTTCTTTCTCCTTTTCTGCAAAAATCTGAATTTTGCCATATACCCCATCGTGACCGGGAGTTATGTGTAAATCTTCTTCCTTTACTCTTTTAATCCCCTCAAGAATCTTAGGCGGGGTGGATTTTTCCAATTCCTCTAAAGGAAGATCAAGCAGTATTCTAAACTCAGACCCGAAGATAGAAACCAGCCTATGATATTCATTTTCCACCCCTTTGGTATCCACACCTTGATTTAATGCCTCTGCAATTATCTCCTGTAAAGGGATAAGATGTTTGTATGGTATAACGCCTTCTGGTGTGAATCCCTCCGGTCGATCTGCCAGGCTTTCTACCCGATGCATCACCCCCACGGTTAGTTTCCTGCCACATACCGGACAGATATTTTTATTCTTTCGGGATTCGGCTGGCGAAAAAAGTATCCCGCAGTTTCGATGTCCGTCATAATGATATTTTCCCTCTTCCGGAAAGAATTCTATGGTGAAAAGAAATTTATTTTTATCTCTGGTTCTGATAGCCTTTATTATCTCCTTGAAGCTTTTTTCACAATCAAATACATTTGCCTCCCTGCCGATGCGATTAGGAGAATGCGCATCGGAGTTGGAGATTAAGGCGATTTTGTCTAATGCAGACCACCGCCAGTTCATCTGCGGATCGGAGGATAAGCCGGTCTCAATGCAAGAGATGTGTTTGGTTTGTTCCTCGAAACATTCCTCTAAGGAATCAAAACCTGAATTAGCCCCAAATACCGAAAACCAGGGGGTCCAGGCATGAGCAGGCACGATGAAGCACTCATCTGAGATGTCTGTAATTATCTCCACCAACTCCTTGACGGGAAATCCGAAGATGGGCCTGCCATCTGAGCTTAACTTTCCGTACTGAGAAAGCTCTTCATTTATCTTTTCCACCACCTCGAAGCTGGGGGCAAAGATCAGAGTGTGAACTCTTCTGGATGATCCTCCCTGTTGAAACATGTTGCTCACCTCGGAGGTGAGCATGAAATGAACTTCGTTCTGGTGGGCATTTTGAACAGACTTTTTGAACTCTTTTTTCAAAGTGAAAATACCGTTACCCAAAGGTTGTAATTTCTGCTTCAACTCGGCTAAATAAAAAGGATGGGTCCAGTCCCCAGTCCCAAGTAAACTAACCCCTTTGAAGTTTGCCCATCGAGCCATGTTCTCCACGTCCATTTCCTTGGAGGTGGCTCGACTGTATTTGGAATGCACGTGAAGATCAGCTATGAATCTCATTTCTTTCTCCAGGAGAAGGAAAAATTTCATTTTGTTTATGAGGTAAGTATACTCTCCGAACAGCCCTTTGTCAACCTAAACTTATCTGAGGCGTGCTCCATTTTTTGGTGTGCTCTTAGGCGGATGTCACTCGCTGTATTACGACTCGCTGCATGACATTATCCAGCGGGAGCACAAAAGGCTAAGCCCTATCCACTTTTTTGCTTTGCTCGCCTAAAAAATCTTCACCTTTCGAAAACTAAAGAGTCCCTTTAACAATTCCGATTAACTGATATAGACGATAATATAAAATGGGGGTGCATCGTGAAACCTTTGCTTTTAATAACTGTAAGTTTATTACTAATATTCAATTATTCTGTGTTTAAAGAACCTGCGCTGGCTTCCAGCTTCGGTGGGCTAAGATTCACATCATCTACAAAAGAAGTCAAAGAAGTTTGTTCCAAGAGCGGCTTGAAAGTTGTAAGTGAAGAAACTAAAAACGATACTACTTCTGGTAATAAATATGCATCTATTATCTTTGCTGGTGCAATTGATAAGAGCAGTTATCCTCTTAAGTTTGTTGAAACAGGCTGTCTTTTTATGAATGACTCTTTGTTCAGTGTATATATGGTATCCGAACGTGGTTGGTACCGAGATGAAAGAGAGGAACGAACACAGAGGAGTGTAGCTCTTTTCCAGCTAACCGCTATGGAACAGTACCTTGCGGGTAAATTTGGCAGACAACCCGACGAGGTGCCGGATATCCCTCTTTGGTTTAGATGGTATGAGGGGCAACTCCAAATAATGGTAAATATGCAAATGTTACCAGCTTACGCTATTTGTTATAGTATCCTTTACACTGGAATGTTCACAAAGTAGATTGGTTTTTTCCTTATGGCCATAAGTAACTCGGAGAAAGAAAATGAGAATCTATTTAACCCATTGCTCCAAGAATAAAGATGATTCACTGAAATGCACGGGCAAGAAAGTAACTCCTGATATACTGTATACAGGAAACAGGATTCAAAGATTTATGAGTGAATGTAAGAAGAAAGGGGTAAAATGGGCAATATTCTCAGATTTATATGGTGTTTGTTGCCCCAATGATAAGCTTCCATGGTATGATAAACATCCTGATAAAGTTACGGACCCTAAATTCAAAGAACTGTTAAAGGATTTTGACGAAAAACTCCGTGATTATCAGGAGATCTATTTTTACCATAAGAATGATCATCCCCTCCATCATAGGTATGAGCAACTCTTGAAAGAGACAAAATTAAAAGACAAAGTCACGCTGTTCACCGATCTAAGAGAGATTACTTAAAAAGGAGTGGTAGGCTTCAGGCAGCTTTACTTATGGTCGCAACCCTACCTGTGGGCTCAAAAACTCCCCTACCGTGAAGTGCGACCCCGTTATGCAGATTATGTCGTCAACTTTAGCTTTCTTCAGAGCAAAAAGATAAGCTTGATTGACCTGGGGAACGATTTCAAAAGGGACGTTTGCCTTTACAACTGCTTCCTTTAACGATTCCGGATCAGCCGCTCTTTTGTAATCCGGCTTGGTTAGTACCATAAATTTGGCTTTCTTACATATCTCCTTTAACATGGAGCAGTGATCTTTGTCCTCCATCACGCCGAAGACAAAGATAATTTGCTTTTCGGGGAAAAGCTGATCCAGTGCCTGAATCAAAGCTTTGGTCCCGGCTGGATTGTGAGCTACGTCTAATAATACCAGAGGTTCTTTCTTAAAGATTTCTAATCTTGCTCGCCAGTTTACCTTTTTCAAGCCAGCTCTTATCGTCTGTTCGCCAACTCTCCATCCTAATTGTCTTAGTTTCTGAATTGCAGTCAAGCAGGTGATAACATTTAAAACCTGATGTTCCCCGGCCAGATTCAACTCAAGGTTTTCATAACTGCAAGAATTTGAAGAAAAATTAATTTCCGATCCATGGATTGAAGAGTCCAATACGTTGAAACTTGACTCTTCCTGAACATGGATAAACTCTGAGTTCTTCTCAGCACAAACTGATCTTATCGCATCCAAAGCTTCGGGCTGATTTACCGCGGTGATGGTGGACACCCCATATTTGATTATTCCAGCTTTTTCTGAGGCTATCTGAGGAATGGTATCTCCCAGATGTTTGGTATGCTCCAGACTTATATTAGTGATTACCGAAATTAAGGGATTTATCATGTTGGTGGCATCCAGCCTCCCTCCCAGACCGGTTTCCACGATCGCCACATCCACCTTCTGGCAAGCAAAATACTCAAATGCCATGGCGGTGGTCACCTCAAAGAAAGTAAAGCCTTCCCGGTCAATCTCATCTTTTAACCTTTGCACAAAATCGAATATGAAATCTTTTTCTATCAACTCCTGTCCCACTCTGATCCTCTCTCGGAAATCCACCAGATGGGGAGAGGTATAAAGACCCGCTTTATAACCGGATTGGCAGATGATGGAATGGAGCATGGCCGCAACCGAGCCCTTTCCATTGGTTCCGGCAACATGAATGGAGGGGAACTTCAGGTGAGGCTTCCCTAACCGATTCAGAATAGAGGTGATATTCGACAGATCTAACTTTATGCCAAAGCGCTCTAAATTATATAGATAGACAAGTGTCTCTTCGTAATTCACAAGTAGACCACCCGATTCTGGTTTTATCCCACTTGAGGATTTCTATTACCTGATTTATCCGTTGAATCCGTTCAATCCGTTACATCCGCTGACTAATCCGTTTCATCCGTTGACTTGTCCCCTTCATCCATTGACCCATCCGTTCAATCCGTTGACTAATCCGCTTCATGCGTTGACCAACCTATCGACAGCCCCATCCAAAATTCATCTTCACCGTTTATGGTGTTGTTGGGCACGATCACGTAATTGAGGCTGGGGGTCAGGGTCATTCTCTTAAAACCAAAATCTGCAGAGACTCCCAAACATATATCCGAGAAGCCAGGATCGACTTCGAAATCCTGATATTGTCTAGTGTAACCGATAACAAAGGAGGAACAAAGAACTTTGCTTTTAACGGAAATACTCTGATTCAGGGAAAGGGTAGCATAGAAACCATCGCCCACGTTGAAATCATAGTAAAGAGTTAAACAAGGCGTAAGAGGAAGTGAGCTTGCGGTTATTCCTGCATATGCTTCAGGAGAGGTCGAATTCTTATTCGGATAGTTGGGCATGCTAGGAAAGGTGAAATAACCCACTCCTGCGGATAAAATTATCTCTTTGGGGAAAACTTTGTCGTAACCTGCGATCAGATCAAGCTCGACAAAATCTGTATCCGCTAAGGCAACCGCAGACCAGAGATTAAGCCACACTCCGCTTTTGCCGAAATCCAAAGTGATGGAGGGTTGCACCGCTGGACGGTCATCGCAGATGGTATCAAATCCTCTCCAGATGTATCTGGAGACTAAAGCAACATCTGCCTGAAATCCAATTTCTGAAAACACAGGTGAAGGAAATAAAATAAGAATCAGTCCTATCGGAAGAAAACGATAGATACTGTTTTTGACAATCTTTATCCATACCATATATTCCCTACTTTCTTTGAGTTTTTTATGGCTTCATAGAATTTAAGTGAACTTTATGTTAGTGTCAATCATATTTTAGCGTTGGGTTTGAAGTTTTTGAGAATGCGGAGCAAAATTGTCGGTATGTTTGAATCGGGGCTGTTGCTCAACTCATGGAATTTTGGACTTTAGTTATACGTATGCTCGTATGTTCGTATGAATGTGCGTATGCACTCATACGAGCTTCGCAAGTGCATACGCACATTCATACGAACTGGAATTAGCAGAACTCTCGCCCGGAAATGAAATTGTTTTAAAGCAATATATATTGAGTTTACTTCTGAAAAGGAATAGTGCTTGATCAATCTCTCAATATTCTGAACCGCATCCTGCCAAAGGCGGGAAATGGTTACTTTATCCCCCGCCTTCGGCGGGCCAAAAGGGTTTTTCAACACCCCTAAAGGTGAACACTCCATATGTGGAGGTACCCGAATTTCAAATTCGGATGCCTCCACAATTTTTCGCTTCTATCAATATACTGGTGGTGGTCCGCCTTTGTAGAGATAACTAATCACATAGAGAATATCACCCAAGTCTATCACCCCATCGCAATTGACGTCTCCAGCTTCCATTGGACAGGGTGCGGTTCCTCCTTTGTAAAGGTAATTTATCAAATATAGAAGATCACCCAAATCGATTACCCCATCCCCGGTGACTTCTCCACGATTAACGAAAGAGGCATGAACATAGCCTGCTTCTACCTCATAGTTGGCGCTTTCTGAAATCCCGATGGCTGAGGGCTGTCCTCCGGAGTTGACCGGTATTCTGTAATTGTTCGATTCCGATTCTCCTCCAAAGCCATCCAGAACGTCCGTCACCATTCTGTATCCTTGCTTGGAGCCCGTGTGCACGGGCATCATCGGAGCGTTCACCGGCGCTACTTTCGGTTCTGAAACAACAGGCGTGATCTGTTTCGGCTCAACTTTGTCCTTTAATTGAACCGAGACCGCCTTTTCTTTGACTTTCTTGGGCTGAACTTGCTTATCTGACTGAGCATGCACCACAAGCACCGCAAAGAACGCCACAGCCACAAGGAATACCATTCCTAATTTGATCTTTTTCATTTTTCTTTCTCCTTTCCGTTGTTTCGGGGTACCCTTACCCCGAACCTTGTTCCGGTCAGGGGTTAGGGAACCCCTGACCAACAAACGTGCGTGTCTTTGTGTCCGCGTAGCCGAGGTATGAACCGTCTGGTTCATACCGAGGGTTTATCCCTCGGTGCCGATTGACCGTAGGGACAGCCTTTATGGCTGTCCGTTGCGGGTGAGCGGACAGGGACCCCGCCACGGCGGGATTTCGCAAGCTCAACAAGCCCTGTCCCTACGCATCATCCGACACGCTTTTTGTCCGAAAGGCTTCACCATTCCGGACCTACCGACTCTCCAAACGTTTCTCCTCCATTCGCTTGTTCATTTCATAATGGATGTCATATTCCTCGCCCAGTCCGTAGGCTCGAGGATGAAGATACTTGCCCCGCTCGTCAGCGGACTTATCAACCTCCACTTGAATTCTGTTTGCCTCCGCGAATCTGTCATGGCGAATTCCGGTAACCTGCCAGGAGACCTCCATTCCCGGCACGCCTCCGGCTATAGTAAACTGATTGCCAGATATCTTCTGCGAAATGTACACCGGAGCAAAGCCGCCTATGCAAGTAAGCTGGTAGCGGAAATCCCTGTTGAGCGCCTCGAAGTAGTCGGGAAGTTCAACTACCGCTTCTCCTCTGGCATCCAGTACCACGTTACCGTTGTAGACATTCATCATGTCCGGAGATTCCACGCCGGAATGGTGAAGGTATTTGTTTTCCGGGTCAAGGGGATGATCGATCTGAAATCCCACTGCTCCTTTGTTAATAGTACCGGTAACCTGGACGTTGCCATAGAAGTATCCGGCGTAGTTGGCGGTTGCGCTGTCGCCACATCCATAAACGGAAATGTTGGTCCCCGAGCCACTGGCATGACCAATTACACCCCAGTTTGAGCCTGAACCGCCGAAAACATAACCAGCGACTCCCTCGTACACGTGAGTTATGTGAGTTCCTTGAGCCGAAACAACACCCTCCACGCCCGTCTGGCCGCCAACAAATGATCCACCGGTGCCGTAACGATCTGCTGGACGGCTCTCGCCATAAACTGCAACGGCATTATATTCGCCTGAACCGGTGAATTCCGAATGGATAACATGTGTGCCATAGCTCGAATCACAATCGGAGGTGAAATGTCCCGTATGCCAACGCGAAGAGGGGACATGAAGTGGCCACGACGGACTTGTGGTCCCGATGCCAACATTGCCGCCATCCTCAGCCAAAAGGAGATTACTCGAATTATCCCCTGGCTTTACGTGCAGATGGTGGCTACCTGGTGGGCCACCCGCCGTTCCACCACTGATTTCATTACCATCTATGCGACTATAGTAACCCCCTACCGGATCCGTGTTAATTTGAAGTTCTCCGCCCGTAACATGAAGTTTTGCTGCCGGGGTCTCTGTCCCGACTCCCACGTTGCCATCCAGACGGTAGATGTCATCACCGGAGATGGTCCAGTCTGCGTCCGGGGCTGCGGTGGCTGAATTGAATGCATATGCCACACTCCCTATCGGCTTGAGCGGTCTCATCTCCGGGTCAGATTCCACCTGAACGCCCAGGTACTTGATGCTTCCATCAAAGACCGACGGAGGTATAGGAGAGTCCACACTTCCCAGAAGAACAGAAAACACCCCCTCTTTGACTATCACCTCTGTTTGTGTCTCGGTCCACTCCGCCGTTGTGCCGAAGCTATCGGCGTAGATGGTGAAGGTCATCTGGACCGTATCATTAAGACAACCGCCTGAGGCGGTGGTCAGCTTGCCCTGATAGTTCATCACGCCGGGAACCTCAGCAGATGAAACTCCAGAAAGCACGAACATCACAGCCCCAATTACCAGAAAAACAAAGCTTTTGCGCAGCATGGCGCTATTCCTTTGGTATAAAGGTTAATGTTTCAGTGAACAGAAAGCGCCCCGTTTTGCTGGGATAAGGGTAGCCCGGTCTGAGGGCAACTTGCATATCCCGGCCGTCAGAATTGTTTGGTGTATTGATTTTTTTGCCTTGCACCTCCTTGCGAAAAGGTTGATCGTTACACATCATCCATTGGATTTTTCGCTCCCCTCACCCTAGATCCCTCTCCCACGAGGGGAGAGGGAGAAAACAGACCCCTTTCTTCTCCGAAAGGCTTCGCCATTTCGGACCTACGCTACTTCCTAATAACAATCGGGTGGCGGGCCTCCCTTGTAAAGATAGTTGATCAGATACAGCACATCTCCGAGGTCGATTGTGCCATCCCCACTGGCATCGCCGCAGAAACAAGTAGGGCAAGTGAAGTGTCCAGTGTCTGGCATCCAGTCCCAGATACTTGGATATGTGATTAGCACCACGCAGTGAAGGGGTCGCAGGCCGGGTTCAAGATCAGTAGGGTCTACGCCCACAACGAAGAAGTTAGTGCCATAGGTGGTGTCCACATAGGCCAAAGGTATCGGGTCCATCCAAAAGGGGCTCCATCTGTACATTGCGACTTCATCCCGACTCACATGGATACGGTAATCTGCTCCTATGCCAGTATACTGGCCTGGATGGTATCCATCATTTTCCCCTGTGCTCGTATCTTGATCTGCATCAATAAGAATGCACTCGCCCCATGTCATTGGGAGCCAATTTTCGTAGTGCTCGACTTTGAAGTATAGAATGCCAGAATAGAACTGAGCATATACAGCTTTCAGGTTCCATACAGAACCCTCATCTGGATCAGTTGCCATGAGAACCCACTTCTCAGGCGGTTGATTTTGCGGCAGAATGGTGTTGACAACGGGGTCCTCACCGAGCTTCTCACGCCCTGTAGACGATAAACCCTGTCTATCCCCCCCTTTTTCTCCAATAGCTTGGTTATTAAGATTCGGGACAGACAGGGCAAAACCGGAAACAGTCAACAAGAATACTATAACCATAAGAATAGAGCTTCTGCGCAGCATGACGCTACTCCTTTGGTTAAAGATTAACCTTTCAGTGAACAAGAAGCGCCCCTCTTTTGCCGGGAAGGAGCTTGTATCGTTTAGGACCAACCTGTATCCCGGCTGTCAGAACTGTTTGGTGTATTGCTTTTTTTGCCTTGCACCTCCTTGCAAAAAGGTTGATCGTAAGACATCATCCATCGGATTCTTCGGTCGCTTGGGCTGCCCCTGAATGACATACCCGGAGCTCAGGGACAAGCCCTGGACTCACGCGCTTTTTCGTTCACGTTTCTCCTGTCTCACCCTCTCCCTAACCCTGCGAAGCATGCATACGCATCTCCCATCGAGGGAGAGGGAACCAGCTTTTCCCTCCATTGATGGGAGGGAATGAAAGGAGGGTGGAATAAGCATCGTCATTTCAGGCAAACGATTTAGAGCTTTCATTAAAAGGGTACGCTTGAGGTCTAAACTCCCGCTAGGTTCACTCAATCTACCTGGCCCCCAGATCACATCAATCACGAAGCTTCAAGCAGGCAACAGGCAAACCCGAAATACATCTAATCGAGGGCCAGATCAAACAGCCGATTTCCTTTGAAACAACTCTGATTTTAAGATACCATAAAACCCAAATAAGTCAATAGATTAGCATGGGCATTGTTACCGCTTTTTCTGATACCAGGATATTAGTTACCTCAATTAATGGGATAATAAGCAAGTTCTTTCCCAAGTAATCTACAATTGGCTCAGATATACGAGAGTAAATCTCTGGTTAGACATCTTTTTTGTCCGAAAGACTTCGCCATTTCGGATCTACGACGTGCAGAGTGTCGCTTATCTTAACTCTGCTTCTCTCTCCATCTCCATCCTTTCTTGTTCCATTCTGGCTCTTTCCACTTTCTGTTCTGCGAGATGTCTCTCCTGTTCCGCGGCTACTTCCTCTGGGCTTGGCCCTCCCATTTTAGCGAGCCGGATGTTCTCATATCCCTTTCTCTTGGCTACCACTCTGTAATCAAAGGTGGCATTGTTGCTGATATCTTCCGCCACAATATCAAAGCCTGTAATCCCCTTATGCACGACCACATTCATCGGCTCTCCTGAAGTGAGCTGGATGAAGACTTTCATCGGGTGCTGACTATTTAAGGTTACTGTCTCTAAGAACAGGGGGTCAAGATCAATATGAGTTCTGCCATTTACCAGTTGTCCTTCTCCGAAGTCTTCAAACCACACTTCCGGAGATTCCTGAGAATAGAGCAAGCGATATTCTCCATTGTCAACTTTGACTCCTGCACTCTTTGCACCAAGCACAACCAAGCTGTCAGTTATCCTGACATTTCCGGCGAAATAACCAGCGTAGTCCCCCCCAGCAAATGCGGAGGCGTAAACTCCATAGTTGGTTCCAGAGCCAGAAGGCTCAACGTAGAAATGTCCGCCGTAAGCATTACCTGAGGAGTCATTAACTGCATAACCCCAAACAGCATAAGCATCGCTTAAACTGTTCAGGGCAAAACCATTGAAACCATAAGAGCGACTGGAAGAACCATAGCCAAATCCCTCAACCGCAGTATGAGTTCCCGTTCCCTGAGGATCGGCCACGAAACTACCTGCAGTGACGTAGCCTGTAGAGGTATTTCGTGCTAGTATGTTGCAACCATAAACGGAGCCTGAAGAGCTATTTATTGCAACTCCGCGGTAACCATAAGTTGCACTAGAAGAGGAACCAAACGCTTCCGCGTTAACCCCATAATGAATTCCTGTTCCAGAAGAATCGGCATGGAAATTACCTCCATAGGCAGGGCCTGTAGAGGTATTTCGTGCGCCTGCGGAGCAACCATAAGTGCGACCCGAAGAGGAACCAAACGCTTGCGCCTGAACCCCAAAATGATATCCCGTTCCAGAAGAATCGGTCTCGAAATAACCTCCAAGGGCGGCGCCTGAAGTGTTTTGAGCATAACCCTTCACACCATAAGTGGAAGCAATATCTGAACCATAACCTTCTCCACCAACCCCAATAGCACTGCTGGAAGCACTGTTAGCATAGCCTTTGATACCGGTTAGGAAACCATTTCCTATTGCTTTGCCCAAAAAAGCGGGGTCAGCAGTTGCCACCACACTATCCGGTCCCTGCACGTTCACAAATCTGTCATCGCAATCTTCGCAGTTCACACCGCCACCATCTGTGGTGCCTGCCCGGTAAGCATAAGCCACGCTCACCATCGGCTTCAAGGGTGTCATCTCCGGATCAGATTCCACCTTAACGCCCAAATATTTGGTGCTTCCATCAAACACAGAAGCGGGTATGGGAGTGTCACTCCCCAAAAGAACATTAAAGATTCCCTCCTTTACTATCACACTATTTTGTGTTTCAGTCCAGTCTTGAACCGTCCCCTGATCGTCAGAATAAATGGAAAAGGTCATCTGGACCGTGTCATTTAAGCAACCACCTGAAGCGGTGGCCAGTTTACCCTGATAATTGATTCTGTCGGGGACAACCGCAGATGAAACAGAACAGAGAAACAATATCATGGTCCCCGCCACCAGAAAAACAAAACTTTTGCGAGCAGACGCTCGCCCGTCTGGGCGTGCCATCACGCAGCTCCTTTCATTTATCCGCCGAAGGCGGAAAAGTTAACCCTAATATCTGTCAGCGGATTAATCGGATTCAGCGGATTATAATCCGTTCCATCCGTTCAATCCGTTGACCCGTTTAATCCGTTGACCCTCTCGTTCCCCCTCTTTGTAATCTTGCGAACAATCAAACTATCATTCCCACCTCCTTTAAAAAAGTTTAAGTATCCAAGCCATTATCGTGTAAGCCGCCTTGGTTATGCGGTAAGTATGGAGACAAAAAGGCCTCAACTTTATCTTCGAGTTTTCAAGTAAAACAGGCAAACCTCAGATCACATACATGCTAAGCTTCAGGCGAGTAACAAAAAAGCTCTGGAAGCTTCTAATCTTCGGCTAAACTAAACAGCCAATTCCCTTTGGAAGTAACCTTAGGTGTTTAATATACTAAATAACTCGAAAAAAACAAGAAAAAAATTAAAATTTCTTTGGAATAAGAGCCCAATTAACCACATAGAATCCAGAAATGATAGCCCTGTCCCGGCAGAGGAAAATGTGGAGTGTTTACCTTTAGGTAAACCAGTATGAAAGCACTTTGTCTCGCCAGAAGTTCCAAGTCCCGCCGACGGCGGGACTATCCGACATCTTTCTTGTCCGAAAGCCCCTAAATGGGGACATTTTGGACCCACGATTCTTTCTACCTCACCCTCTTTGGCTCCCCCTTTCCACAAAGATGGCTTTGCTGGTCTAGTATGAGCTTGTTTTGGTGAAGGGACGATAACGGTAATGCGTATGCACTCATACGAGCATGTTAGTCGTCGATCTTTTTTAATTCTTGGATGTCAGAATAACCCGCATCCGCACAGGCGCTGGTACATTTATGTTCCAGGGTTTGATTAGCCTGTTCAATAGGTTCGCTACGCTCACTACAAGTCTGATGGGCAAACTGATGAACATCGTTACTTTCCCAGACGGGTCTCCGTCATTCACCACATCACTGTGCACTATCAGCCACTGCTTTTCATCCACCACTATTTGTCCATTGTAACCCGCATGAATGCCTTGACGCCCTTTGACCTTAACACAATCCGGATCGGTGGTGTTTATTGATTCCCTTTCTTGTTCTTGGAGTTCTTTCAATCCCGCCAGAGGCGGGACTGGATTTAAGACGTTCTTTATCTTTCAGCTCTTCTGAAAGCTTAACCAGAGAGGGATGATCTTGTTCTTGTTCATCTATAGTGTCGCACTCAGTAAGAATGGATTCTATATGCTGATCGATCTTCTTAAGATAGCGCTCACATCTATCGGGTGTCCAAGTATTACCAATGGAGGCATTCGCCCTTATCTTACTACCATCCACAGAGAGCGTATTACCTTCAATCAGACCACCCATAAGTCCGAATTTGGATCCATAGGACCAGATAAAAGAGAGGTTATGATAAGTCGCTTTTTCTAATTTCCGAGAACTGCGT